>ENA-OSJC01000536-OSJC01000536.1-marine-metagenome-genome-assembly--contig:-NODE-536-length-36636-cov-8.260647_pt1 | contig 36636 bp, 34 predicted proteins | sample MGYA00237885_ERZ534234 | MGnify/ENA primary metagenome ERZ534234 (study PRJEB26413, sample SAMN06343907) | marine metagenome | isolation source: coastal waters | place: Atlantic Ocean: West Antarctic... | reverse complement strand
CCGTCCCTTACTTTTTGATTGACATTTTTTGAAAACTTATCACTGCCATCCCTTACTTTTTTTGAAAACTTATCGCGACCGTCCCTTACATTTTTTGAAAACTTATCACTGCCATCCCTTACTTTTTTTGAAAACTTATCACTGCCATCCCTTACTTTTTTTGAAAACTTATCGCGTCCGTCCCTTACTTTTTGATTGACATTTTTTGAAAACTTATCACTGCCATCCCTTACTTTTTTTGAAAACTTATCGCGACCGACCCTTACTTTTTGATTGACATTTTTTGAAAATACCTTACTGCGTGATTTAAACTTTTTTTTTTTATTTGACATTGATAGTTTCTTTTTCCCTAATGTTTTCCCTAATTTCCTACCAACATTCCTTCCACCTCGGTATTTGGCTTTTGTCTGGTTTCTCGATTTCTTTTTTCTAGATTCCGTCATTCTATAATATATTCATTATTTAAATTTAATACGCAAAAGAATCAAGTGATTGTGTGTAAGGGTTTGATTTAAATGGATTCAATAAATTAGGATCAATACGAATCGCAATCTTTTCATCATCGAGACGATCTTTCATGCTTGTTATATCTCCATTATTTCCTTCCGGTATATTTTGATACACTTTTTGAACTGCATTTAATCGGTGATTTTTATAATCATAATCTAATTTATTGATTTCCATATTAATTGTATCCATACCATTCGATATTTTAACATTATTAGTTGTTGGTTCTCTACCCTGTGATATAATCTCTTTGGTTGGATTTGTTTCCGCATTTTGATAATTAATCGTATCCATATCTCCCTTATATTCTCCGCCACCAATCCCCATATAATCGAATAAAGTTGTATCTTTTGTAGTTGTTTCAGGTTCTTCATACCCAGCTGTATTTTTCTCGTATCCCCCCATAATATAACCATTATTTTGAGATTCAATTGTAGTTTGTTTCTTTGTTTTCTTGATATTATCTTGAATACCCATGGTGGTATTTAATATCACGTTATCAAGGTTTCCATTGTTTTTCGGTATCAATGTGGTCTGTTTTACAGTTTTCTTAATATTATCTTGAATACCCATCTTTTGAGCATCATATCCCGCGCGTAAATTGCTTTGATGATTTCTTAAATGTGTGACATCTCTTTCATTTGGCAATGCCCTATATCCCCCCTTATGCATTTCAGAACCAGCCATAGGTACATCAGTCCCTGCATTTCTCATTGTGTCCGTACCAAGTTGATTTTTCATAGGTTTACGGATGCCTGGTCTCTTTTCAATACCTTCATGTAATACGGGGGCAGCTCCACCAACCGGTTGATGATTAATTACCGAACGGTTTGTTTCGGGCATAACATGTAATGGTCTTTGTGATTTTTCAATAATAGATCCAGTTGTTACCAACCATTTATCGGCGGTATTTTCGTATGTAGGGTCTACTTGATGTTTAAATACATCACCATGCATTCCTCGGGATTCATTCATATTTTTACCACTCAAAACTTTGCCCTTAAAAGTTAGTTTTGGATTTGATTCTCCTCTTAAACGATCTACATTTGAACTATCAGCGATAAGTTGGTCTATATCGCGATTTAATGGATCTTTTACATCAATGTGGGATATTCTTTCCTGCGTAAATGGTAACTGATTTGTTTTTAAAATACCAGAATCATATCTGGCTGGATCCCCCATCCCTTCGCCAAATGTATTTCCAAAAATCTCTTGCTTTTCTAAAGGGAAAAAATTACTTGTTTCTCTTTTAGAATTATAAAATTCGGCTTCATTCCCCCCCTGATGGGTATTTAATGTTCTAGTATTTTCAAGGCCTTCATTTGTAGGTGCATTTCCGGAAAAATATGGGGCCAACCCAATCCCTTGATCATTTTTTCCAAAATTTTTATTCGAAATGTATGAACCACTTGCTTTACTATATACATAATTACTAAAATCCTCTTTTAATTCTTCTAATTCATTATCATTGTCTCTTAAAGGAGGATTATATAAATCAGATCCAATACGATCGGGTTTTTGATGATTTATTACTTTTGGTTCTTTTTGTTGTGATTCTTCGAAATTATCTTTTGCTAATTGACGAATTTCATCATCGACCCGATTATAATGTTCTGAATTATAAATATTATCCCCATTCGGGACAGATGCATTTTCATTAATAGTTGTATTTACAGGATTATTATTTTCATTATTTTCATTAAATAAATAACCTAATCCAACGAGACCACCCAAAATTGCAACCTCCATTATAAACTTATATTATATAATATTATTTATTATTTATCGTAAATGGTTTATTAATTTTATTATTTCAGTGGGTATATTCCTTTCATTAAAAAAAAAATTCATTTTTGATTCTTGAAAATGACCTATTAATTTAAAATGTATTTTATTTTCGTATTGTAATATTATTGTGTTTAACTTATTATCATAATCATACATGAGAGGATAGTTATAATATTCGTCCGTATATTCGTTACTATTTAAAATAATTATATTAATATTTAAATACTCTTTAATTAGCATGAGAGTTATAAAATCTCCCCAATAATTATTTCCTCCATCATGAAGCGTCTTTTTAAAAAGATCAAATGTCATTTCTCCCGGGTCCCATCCTTCATCAAAATCATCTGCTTCTTGCATTATTTTATAGATAGTTATAATACTCTCATATCTATCTTGAGTTATACTCTTTGATATGTTTTCTCTTAATGTTTTTGCATCACATACTTCATTTGAATTGATTACGTAGCTTATACAATGGAATAAACAATCCCCATCTTGACCACAATCTAATGTCCCATATAATGAGTTTTTTTTTGGTTTGTCGAGATACGTATTTAATTTTTTAATCCATTGTTTCGGTAATTTTTCCCAACCATATTCACTTAAAATATGATGCCAATTATGGTTTTTTATAAGTTTATTTCCTCCATCTTCTTCATAATATGTTTTGTTATCTTGTAAAAAAATTGAATCGGTGAGATAGTTTTTTTCATCCATTATTACTATTCATAATTATTTTATCTTTAATTGTTTGCGTATTTAATAGTAAATACATTCTTTTTGAACTTTCTTAACTGTGTCTTTTATTTTATCCCATTTTTCAATTTCACCTTTAGGTTTGCTTGTTTGTATTTCTCTAATATTGTAAGAACTACTAAAAATCCATATTAATTTTTTTATTTCTTCATCATTATATTCGGGGTATTTAAAACCAATTTTCTTTATTATATAACGATTACAATGAAAATCATTTGATTCATAGATCCATTCTCGTTTTTTCAATGGATCTATCTTTTTAATCGGTATAATTTTCCCATTATCAATATTCAGTTTTTTACTATTTACTAATTGTGTATAGTATTCTATCATTTCCATATCACCATTCATCCCACCGTACGCCTTTCTAAAACGTAAACTATTTATGATAATATCATTATTACCATTAATATCAAGAGTATTTTTTTCTTTTTCATAATATGTTTTTTTATCACATGTTGAGATATAATAAACGACACCAAGTAGCCATTTTATAATTTCGTTTTTTAATACCATTTTTTTTGAATATGCAATCATTAACCAAATAATCACAGGGAATGATGAATGAAGTGTTACATCTTCAATCATAATAATCGGTAACCTTCTTAAAAAAGAATTACAATCTAAATCAATTAAATGTTTTGCTGTTTGGACACTTTTAATAGTTTCCATCCTTCTTATACTTTTTTGCAAATGAGATAGTAAATATTGGTTTTTTCGATAAATAAGTGGTTTAGATACAATATAAGGTTTAAAATTCGGATTAATATTTCCACAAATGATATACTCTTTTTGTTTAATTTTAAATTTACTTTCAAATGTTAGTTCGGGTGGTTTTTCATTCACCAATTGAATTTTGGATGGTCTTTTATCAAGCCATTCAAGATAAAAGTACATTTTTTACTTTATTTAAAAAGTAAAATATCAAATTTAAAATAAAAATGATATTATGATATTAATAATAATATTAATTTTAGTTGTAGTATCTGATATATGTTTATCAATTTATCGAGATTATAGAAGGGGTAATACTTATAAAAAATCTCTAGCAGAATCAAAAAAAGAGAATAAAGAATTATTAGTGATAGGTGACCCATATTCTGGATTTTGGAACTCTTATATCCATAAATCATATGGTTGTGGGGATACATGTTTAGATTTATCTAGTTCTAAATGCACAAATAGTATCCAGGGAGATGTATTGGTAGAATTAAAAAAAATGAAAAATAACCAGTATGTTATCTTTGAATCATGTGTTTTAGAATACGTAGATCAAACACAGTTAGAAGAAATTAAAAATGAATTATATAGAGTTAGTGGTGGAGATTATTATAGTGTTCGTATCTCTCCCAATATTTTTCCAACAAATATATCATTTATAGAAACTGGGAGAATAATATAAAAAATCAAATGTAAATAAAAAAGAAATAAAATTACTGGGGAGTTTCAGTTGAACATTCTGTATCGTCGTCGACGATTGATAAATATGTATTTTCACCAAGCCTATTAAATGGTTCAATTATATTTTCTTGAGGGTTCTTAAATACACTTTCCCAACGATTTTTAGTTTGACCCCTTAATAATTGAGGGGGATTATTTAATAATGTGCTTTCTTGATGAAAAAAACCATCTTCTAAATTAATGTATTTAATTATTTGTTCTTCATCTGGTTTATAATGTGTCTTTGGATCTTTTGAATTTCTCCTATTTAATCCCATTAATTCAGAATCAACATCTACTATTTCTTTATTTTCTAATAAAGATCCACCGATTTTCTGAATACTGGTTGTTGGCGCCCAAGGGAAAACAGGTTCTCCTTCGGTTTTTACGGTATTACGAAAATAGTATCCAGGGCCAAGTGATTGTTTTGTAGTTTCTTCTTCTAATTTAGTATCAAGTTCAGCGAAATATGACATTATATAATATATATTAATATATTAATATATTATTTTTTTTCTTGAACTCTTCGCATATAATCCATATTCCTTACAATTTGACGTGTTGGTAAGCCTCCTCGCACCCAAACATCCATTGAATCTTCTGGGATAATATTATTTGTATCTTGAACTTCATTTTCTAATTTTGCAATCATAGGAGTAATAGAATATGGTAATGTAGTTGAACCAGATAATGGGTTACATGGTTTTTGTTCAGATGTCATATCTGAATTATAAAGAGAACTTTCGGCATCAACATCGTATAATCCTTTTCCAAAAAATCCCTGATTTAATAAATTTGGGAATTGATGGATAAAATTTTTATTTGATAATTTAGGATTTCCTTCATCACCAATCCTCAAAACACTGTCTTTATCAATCGCACAACCATTTTCACCCATCCATCCTAATCCACCACTAAAATTAACATTTGGTTGACTTAATTGTACCTCTCGTGCTTTTTCTAAACCGCAATCGCACCCGTACATATTATCTAAATGATAATTACCGGGACCAAATCCTTGTTGAATTTCCAAATTAACTACTGCTGGATCAGATTTTAATGAGCCTTTTTGTTCTAAAGAAAAAATGATATCATTATTACTTTCAGAGCATTTTTGTAACTGTGCATCGGGTATATTTGAAGCAAATCCTCCATGATATCCATTTGAATCAACTTCCGCCATTTATATTATGATAATATATTTTATTTTTTTTTTAAAAGAAAAAAACAAATAAAGATAATTTTTAAAAAAGATTTTAATCGCCGCGCGGACCGTTACTAACCCCATACATATTTGCGGCACATTGTAGACCGTTACCTTCTTTACAAGTTTTTGGAGTCGCATATAACCATTTCGCAAATGTATCTTGGTCATTGGGTATCGAATTACCTGGCACAGTATAAAATTGTCTCTGTGAATTATTCTTTCCAAATAAATCATTCACATCCCTATATAAACTTTCATTAAATATATTTTCAGAATAATTCTGTAGTCCTTTATTATTGTAAGTAGTACACGCATTTTCTGCCATTTTGTCTGTATTATAATCATATATTTCTGGATTCATAAAAGGATTATCTTTCGTAGGGGTTTTACAAGAACCATCTAAACTTTTTATTAAATCTGGTCCAACTTTTAAATCATTCATTAATTGTGCATTTGTAACATTTAAAAATGTTTCACGATATTTACGGTTTAAAATATATGTAAGGATTCCAACTACAAATGGAATGTATAACATGTTTGATTTTTTATTATCAAAAACATATATAAGGACGGCATAATAAATTGATAATCTTAATAAACTATTCAATTTACGATTAAAATCAAAGTTTTTATTTGGTATGATTTCAAACAAGTATTTTTTTTCATATAAGATTGATATTTTTTCACTCCACAAAGGTGTCATATATTATACTAATATATTATATTAATTTTAATTTTTTTTTTCAACTACCATTTTTTTTTCTTTCAATTTTTTTTGAAGACGTGCTTTCGTTTTATTTGGATCGTGACTTTCATCGCCAACTTTAATATTTTTTACTTGTTCAGCCGATGCTTGTAGATTCGGTTCTTGATTTGTGTTATTTTCTTCTTTATCCCTATTATTCATCATTTCTGACATAATATTTTGTGGCATCCCACCAAGCAATGAAGAAAATAATGGATTACCTTGCATTGAATTACATATATTCGATGCTTCTTCCATTAAATTATCACCATTCATTGCTTCTTGATTATTAGATATTTTCGAACTTATCGTTTGCATTATATTAGCCATATTACCCCCACTGAATAAATCTTGAATTCCTCCTCCATTTGTAACAATATTTTCGATATCTAATTCTTCAGTAATTTCTTTTGCTATCTTTCCAATGCTTGTAGTTTCAAACATTTTATTCATTTCATTCATACCCTCTCCAACACTGCTATGATTTTCACCGATCACTTTTTCGAGTTTATTAACATCAAAATTTTCATTTAATTTCTGGAGTTTTTTCATATTTTTAAAAGTTTCTTTATCCTTTACTTTTTCATGTGACTCAATACTTTTAATAACCTCGTCAATTTTTTCCTTTTCAGAGTTATTTTGGATATTCATTGCACAGAATGTTTGAAGGTATTTCCAGATACTGTTTTTAGTTTGATCTGAAATATCCTTTGTATTCCATAATAATTTAAAAGAAACATTCTGTAAAATTATTGGATCTTCATCAAATAATTTAATATCTTTATTGACAATCTTTTCACTAATTAAATCGATGTTTTCTAAAAATTCCGTTAATTTATCGTTGACTATCCCTTCTTCTAATTTTGGTTGATAGTACTTCAATAAGCGATTTTCATATTCTGGAAAAACATCAATAATATCATTTATAAAAGATTGAAGCAACTTACTACTATTTTCAGACATTTATTATTTAATACATTTTATTTCTCTATATATTTTACGCAACTTACATTCCTCCAAGTCTCATAGAACCATTTCCAACTTCTCCTCTTTCCCCCATCATCCTTTCATAATCACTATCAAATTGTTCTGTTTTTTTATTTTTCTTTACATATCCATCATTCTCTACATCAATTGAAGTTGGTGTTTCCATATCTAAAGATGCATAATATCCCTGTCCAACATTTTGCGGGGTTTCATCAATCGATGCGAATCCAAGTGATGCTCCTCCAAAACCTGAATCGTTAAAATATCCATCAAACATTTCATCATCTGGATTCGTTTGCGGCTGGCCCTGCTGCGGTTGGCCCTGGTGCGGCTGGCCCTGGTGCGGCTGGCCCTGGTGCGGTTGGCCCTGCTGCGGCTGGCCCTGGTGCGGTTGGCCCTGCTGCGGCTGGCCCTGCTGCGGCTGGCCCTGGTGCGGTTGGCCCTGGGGCTGGCCCTGGTGCGGCTGCATATTTTTTTGAGAATCGGGTCTTCCCTCTAAAGCCGCAAATAATTCATCCGCATTCCATAATTCTCCATTTGAAATCATAGAAGGTACCCCCGTTATTATTTTCGGGAATGGTTCATCATCTACACAAGTTATTTGTATTGATCCCTTTAGTTCGGGTTTATTTTGCAATAACAATAATAATTTACGGCAATAGGGACACCTTTTGCTAATATAGATGATTGATTTCATATTTTCACTCATTTTTATTTTTATAAATATAAATAATATTGTAATTAAACATATTTAAAATTTGAATAAATTAATATTTATATATTAATAGTAATAATGAGCATGAAAATATCAATCGAACTTGATAAAAAAAGTAAAGCGTCCGAACTTCAATTTGACATTAAAGGGGATGAAGAAAATGGCCTCGATAAAACCATCGTAAATAGTCTAAGGAGAACACTACTTTCAACTATCCCAACGGTTGCATTTAGAACAGAAATTAATAATTCGGATATTACCATTAAAAAAAATATATCATCCTTGCATAATGAATTTATAGCAGATCGTATCGGTTTGATACCATTATACATAAATCCACTTGATTATCAAAAGCAATATCTTTTTCATTTGCATGTAAGTAATAATCAATCGGAACCAATCACAACTATCACAGCAAATGATTTTGATATTTATCCACTTAAAAAAGGTATTGATCCAACTCTCCTCGAAAGTATTGATTTCAGTGATTATGATAAAGAAAATAAACTTCCACAAAATAAAAAAGATGATATTTTGAAACCTTTTAAGTTTAACGGAAAGAAAAACTACTGTATTATTACAGAACTAAAAACAACAAATAGTTCAACCCTTCAAGAAATAGAACTGTATGGTGTACCTAGTGTCTCATATGCTTATGAAAATGCGAAATGGCAAGCTGTTTCACGGTCATCATATAGTTTTAAAAGAGATCCAAAACTATTTGAAACAATATTGAATCAAAAAGTGGAATTAAATGAAATACCTAAATCAAAGATACCAAAGTTTAAAAAAGAACTTTATATTTCAGAATCGGAGAGATATTTTCATAGAGATAAAAACCTCCAACCCTATTGGTATACATTCAATATTGATTCGGTACACTTCCTCAAATCAAAAGAACTATTCCTACTTTCAAACCAAATTATTATTGAACAACTCGAAAAAATACATGATGAGATACCCAAAATTCTATCAGAAGAGAAAACATTTATCTCCCTCAAAGATAAAAATGAGGGAGTATTTAATATTATTATGAATGGTTTTGATGATACGATTGGGAGTATTATTCAACAACATCTTGCAACAAATATGATTAATGATAAATCTGTATTATCCGTTTGTGGATATAAAAGGACACATCCACTTGAAGATATTATCATATTTACAATCTCTCTGAATCGTAATAATAAGATTTTCCAATTAAATAAACCACAACAGATCCTTGCAATCGTTGAAGTATTTGCTCAAACATGTAATGGACTTATTCAAATATTTTCTCTTATTAAAGCCGAGGCAGACAAAAAGTTATAATCGGCGGTCTTCAAATAAATAGTTTCTAATAAACATAATTTTTTTTCCATCGAGATTATGTAAATAATCCGATACAATTTTTAGATTAATCTTTTCTTTACTTTTCAAATATGAACCATGCAATTCATAGATTAAGGGTTTCAATGGATATTCAATATCTTTCGTTTCTATATTCTTCCGAATAAATCTAGATACATATCTTTCATATAATTTAATTTTAATCATATTAAATTCATCTCTATATTCATCAAATAAGAATCTATCTTCGGGAAAATAAGAAAGATATTGACTTAATAATCGGGTTTGTTTTAAAGAAATGTAATTTAAATATTTGCTATTATGATTCATTTTAAGAGTTTTTACATATTCAAAGTTTGGATTAATCCAATTGATCCTTTCATCTTCAGTTTTAATTGTAAATCCTTTGATTGAAAATACGATATTTTGTTTATATCCTTCAAGCATTTCTTTTGATAATTGAAAAATAGTTAAAATATTTTCAATTTCTTGAAGTTTTACTTTTTTAATATCGTTTTCAGTAATCTGATGATTTTCGACTAAAAAAAGTGCATTTGTTTCAATTGGAGAAACATTCCTATTATTTATATGATGCAATATAAATGAATAACAATGGTCTTTCTTAAGTTCTGTAAACCATGCATCCCCATGTACTTCTAAAAACATCTTTAAAAAGGATTGTTTCCCATCCCAAGAATTTTTAGCTCCAATATTACTTCGTGTAGAAATCATCCATTCGTCATTGTGGTAAAACATATTTACCATTGTCCCATCAAATAAGGGTTCATAAGTATATTCTTCAGAATAATTATCAATTACATCCTGTAACTTCCCAATAACTTTATTGGGTTTATATAACATTTTGGGGATATCGATTAGATATGTATCTACCGCTTTTTGCGGTGGTATACATACAAGTTTATTTTTGAGGATGTCAATAACGGCCCCCCTACAATATTTCATCCAAGGATTTGATTTATAATCATAGGTTCTATCATAATGACATTTTACAATGCAAAGTCCCAGTTGTTTGTTTTTCCTAACATATAGCTTATGCTCTTTAAATTTGGAAAGATAATCAGTATTTTCAGTAATGTAGTTTTGCAATTCCATTAATATTAATATAAGTTTGTTCTAATTTTTTAAATATTAATTTATATATATATAGTATTATGGATGCCGATACAGTATTCCCATTAAATAGTATTGAAGATGATGAAATCGTTGATTTTGATCTCGGAGAAGAAAAAATAAACTCTACTTTCGAGGAAGTTTTAATTGATAAAAGTATATTTACAGTTGATTCTTTATTTATAGTGATTTATGAAGAAGATGACTCTAAATACGACAAGTTATTACTCGTAACAAATATTAATTATGAAGATGGCTCCATAAAATTAGAGGATGAAAATAAAAATAACGAAGAGTTATATTTCGATACGGATGATAAATTAATTTTGAATCATGCTAAATACAAAATAATTGAGATCGAAAAAATAGAGGAGTTTTTGGACGATATTGATGATATCGAACTTTTACATACAGATGATATTTATGATGATGTGGAAATACTGGTTGACGAAATAGAAGATAAAATATATTCAGAACGTGAAAAAAAAGAAAATCTTATGGACACCCTTATTCACATTTTTAAAGCATATAACGATGAAATCAGATTGTTTGAAATATCAGAAATGGTTGAGCAACTAATGAAAATGTATCGTAATAGCGACGATTATATATCGGATACTTCTGATACACTTCATTTTATTAAAAATATGGAACGTAAAAAACCATTCGAGATACCCAAATGGTTAATACCAATCGTTGAAAATCAAAAGAAATTATATTTAGAAGATGAAGGTCCAGATGATGAAGAAGGAGATGAAAATAAGGATACATTCACACGTGTTTTTAAGGATGAAATTGTAGATAAATATAATATGATTCAATCGCTTGAAGATAATAATTATAAAAAAGTTATTGAAATTCTTTTTTCATATAAACCTTATCGTAATAATGCAACCACCACGATACCATACTATGGGCACTATTTAAGAAATTGTAAGGATGGGTGTAGTGGTAAAAATGGTGATTTATCGTTTGATTTAGTAAGGACAAGAGATGAATTAAAGATACCAAAAATTAAAGATGGTTATTCCAGTTTAGAAACCATTATACCGAAAGAACAAATTTCTTTTGTTGGATTTCACGCTCTGTCCCATTTATTTTTGGATGTCGCACTTGTACCATCATCAATTAGTCTTCATGAATTGTATTTTTTATCGGATTATAAATATTCATATATTAATCTTAAAGAAAGATTAAAAAAAACAACAGAGCATATCATTACAGAAGATACTAAAAATGGAAATGATGATTTAAAAAAAACAATCCATTCCTACATTTTTCAAAAGAAAGACTTATCTTATGAAGAAATAACAAACATTTTGAAAGAAAACATACCAAGTTATTCTCAATTAATTAATTCAATACCAGAGTTTATCCAAGATAAAATATATAATTATTCTGATTTTAAAAGAGCTTATCTTTGTTATAATCTCCAATATTCGGATTTGGATGTAAAGAATCGTGATATCGTTAATAAAATGATTGAAACAAATATCAAAAACTATATTCGTTCTTATAATAAAAGTGTAAAACGGAGAGTCATTAAACAAGTTCCTAAAAAGAAAAAAATAATCACAACAAAAGAAAAAATATCATTGAGTCGTTCATTTATCATGGGGATACCCGTAATACCATTGAGGAACAATTATATTAAAAAATTTATTAATGTTTTCTCACGAAATCCAAAGGCAAATGAAAATCAAAACTTTTTCTATGAAAAAAGCACAAATGATAAATTACTCTGCAAACATTATCTTTATGCAATGGATATTCACAAAAATAATGAATCGTTTAATACATTAAGAAGTGTCTATGGTGGAGAGATTGAAGATGGTTTTATTACGTGTAAATTTTGCAAGGAATATATTTGTTCCGAAGATTTTTCTATTTTAGAGGGTTTTAGTGATGGTATCCCAACATTATCAAAAGAAGTACTAGATAATAGTGACGATGAATTAAAAATATTAACTGAAAAACAGTCAAGGATTAAAAAACGCATTCAAAAAATATCATCTCTTTTTGGGGTCGATTTAAATCAATATGATAAACAATTAATTATTGAATATTATGATTTATTTAATAATGAAAAACTGATTGATGTAAGATATGATATGAAAAAAGCGTTCGACAATCATCCGAAAGTAAAAGAAATTAAAGGAAGCTATAAATTTGTAAAACCTGCCAAAACACAAAAAGATCGTGTGAATAACAAAAAAAATAAAGAATTAATGGTGAAAGAATTATCTTTAATCAAAGAATACTTTCTTGATTGTAATGAACTGTTTATTGATACATTTTTCATATTATTTTTAATACAGATATCGGATTCTTCCTATCAGATTAATTCAAAAATATCAATTGATATCTGGAACCTTGCACCGGAAGATTCATGGGATGATATTAAAACAAGTAAACTTTCAAAAATATCGATGGACACCGTGGGGTTAATAACGATTTTAATGAAAAAAATGATAAGATATAATTTAAAAGACAGATTTTGGAAAAACATTCAAGATATGTTTTTTGAGCCGACGAAATATGATAATATACCATCATTTAATCAACAATTTTTAAAGGTTGTATCATTTGTCATGGAAAATGAAAATATTAATGATAAATTTAAAAAATATGTTCAGAATAAAAATAAGAATAAAAAATTAAGATATGTTAAAGAGTATTGGGGGACGTACAAACCTTACATCGATAATAAAATCGTCGCTGAAATAAATGCCAATACGAATAATGAATTAAAATCAATTCAAAATTATTTGCTTAAGGTGAGTGGAGAATATACCTATTCAAATATATCTTCGATAAGGACATTTAAGGATGCATATTTGAATCCAAGATTCAAATATTTAAAGATCCCCTTTTCAGAAATTATGAAAAATGAATCCTATGAAAGACTATTTAAATATTCAATGCAACTTCACGGCAAATCAAAGAGCATACCAATTATTAACTTACATATTCAACGACTGATCAATACAATTAAGGATGAACAAGTGAAAGGACTTTTAAGTAATATTGGTTGGAATCAGTCTTTTAAAAAGACAAATGAGAACATTTACTCTGATTTTAGGAAATTATTTGCCGTCGATTTAATAAGACACTTTCAAACCAAAAATAAAGAAGATAGCGATACAATAAAAATATATTTTCATTTTAATGTTAATAATTGGAATGGGTTTCTTCTAAACAGTCATCCAAAGAGAAATTATTCGTATGTTCAGCCAATTATTTATCCCGAAGATTCATTTGAATCACTAATGACAACCGACGATGATAAAAATTTTATCAATGAAATCTTTTTAAGATATTGTGTTAATCAAGATGGTGAAATAAACCCAAGATACAATAATGATGATTTTATTACAAATATTCTCGCTGATCCAAGCATTGAAAGAGAGGTTCTTTGTGAAAATAATATCACAAAAACAAAAGCTAATTTTGATAAAATATTAGAGTATAAAAGAGAACAAACCTCATTACCAATTGTAATTAGAAAAACGAAAGATAAATCTGTTGAATCAAGGATTAAATATTATATAAGAAATAATAATTATTTGGAGAGAGAATATGATGATTTATTCCCCCAATTAAGAAAACTTGCATATGATAGAAGGTGTTGTAGCGATAAAGACCTACGCACTATTTTCAGTGACATCTCAAAACATAATTCTTACATGATGAATGTAATGCAAGATTTTTATAACAACCATAAATATATTTCAAAAGAACACAATGATCGTTTTAAATTAAACTTTGGTCGTAATATTACGTCGTTGAGCGTTTTGGTTACCCGGATGTTAGAAAAACCAGATAAAATACCAGGTATGATAAATAAATGTTTGCAATTAATGGGTCGTTTAAGTACAAATGAAAGATTAAATGAAAGTATCCCTAAAAATTGGAAATTATCAGACACAAATACAGAAAATTTAAAAGATTTTTTTAGATATAATGAGCTTTTATCTCATTATAATTTATTCACACCCATAAAACAAAAAATAAATGAAGGATATTATAAATATCAACTTGAAACAAATAATTCTATATGCTTTAAAGGACTATTAAATTATATCAAAAAATATTTTCAGAAGGATTTTTCTACAATTGTAGGGAGTGATACTTCACAAATTACAAAAGAATATAGTAATATCTTTAATAGATATATCTTTTTATTCTTTTTTAATATCATAATTGAATATATAAATGATTTAGAAGATGATGAATCAACAATATCAACGCAAACAAATATATTATTCGCATCTTTACAAGAACAAGATACGTTAGAAAAAGAAGATAAAATAAAGATATGCACTTCTTTTTCATTTGATCTGCTGGTTGACTTAATCGAGGAATATACTGATACCAATTGGATTTATCAAAGTGAATTATTAAATGATAAATTAAGTAGACAAAAGGAACGTGAAAAACAAGGTATTATTGATACCCTTGAAAGCAGGACAACTGAATCGCGCTTGGTCATGGTACAACAACAGACATGTGGGATAAGTAATTATTTTCATCAAGCGACCCAAAAGAATCTTTCTTATATCCAAAGCGAAGAATATAAAAATAAATTAGGAGATGAAAGATCTGATTTTGCGAAAGAATTTTTCTCTCAACATTCTTCAGAATTAGAAGTCATGGAAAGCGAAGGTGTTAATACAGATATGCTTTATCCAGATCAATCAATGACACAAGAACAACAAGAAGTTCAAGAAGGTTATGATCAAATAGATTCTGATCGCGAATTGGAAGGTGACGACGAAGGAGATGAAGATGGGGATTATAGAGAAAATTAAATCTAATCTTAAATATATATGGAACACCTACTTGAATATTTTAATAATGAAGTAATTTTTCACAAAGAAAAAAAATCATATGATGAAGAACATAAAAATAAAATAAGATTCATTTATACATTTGCAATTATATTTGCGATCCTTTTATTTTGTAGTTTTTTTAATATACTTTAATATAGTATGCATTTAGTAAATAATATGGAACTATTCGTGTTTTTATTTATTGTGTATGTGATTTACTGTACTCATACAAAGAATTCAAATGATGATTTATATGAATATTTTTATCCCGATGAAAGACAATATATCATGTGTAACAATAAAAATAGTAAAGGGGACTCCAATATTAGCATGAAAGAAAATAAACCGAATAAATCTATATCTGGTTTCTTTACGTCTCTCTTAAAAGAGACAGACGAAAAGAAAGAAGGGAAACATTTTAATATCCACATGTGTTTACCATCCACAGATAAAAACAAAAAAGAAATAGATTATATTTATAATAATAAAATTATTGATCACCAATCAAACCCGGAAGGGAATCAAACATTACATGATTCATATAATTATCATTATTCTCCATATGGGAATAATTATGCAGTAACATATGAAATTAATGAAACCGGTGATTTTGATAGTTCTTTTAATGAAGAATTCATCAGGAGTTTTAATAAAATTAAAGAAACAGATGATCGTTTTTAAGAAATAAATTTTTCCAATAAACCATAAAAGATAAATAATTTATATAATTCAATAACATCTTTTGGTGTATCTAAATAAGTAGAAACATCGTTTTTATTTTTAAATTCACTTAAATAAATATGATAAGGGAGTTCGGGGCCATAGTAGTATTCTGATAATTCAATATACGATTGTGAATATTGTGAAATATATTCTTTGTATGCGTTATTTACGCTTATATAATTAAACTCTGTATTGTTTTCTATTAACTCTGTATTGTTTTCTATTAACGAATTATTTATGTGTATTTCTAAATCATTTGTTTCTTTTTTTAATTCGTCGCTAATACGATTTAATTTTTTTTCGAGATGATTAATATCCCATTTCATATAAAATTTACTTTCAATTTATTTTAAGTAAATATTTAAAAAAATAAAATATATAACTAATTATAAAAAATGCCATCAAGAGTGATAACACAAGTAACGATCGATAATTTTCATGAAATTGTTCCCGAGTATATCTATAACACGAATAAGGTACTTCAGACATATGATGATACAAAAGAAATGTATCTATCTATGTTGAAGGATAATTATTTATTTACAATTGATAGGGATATTTTAATTGCGTGTTTAACAGATCTAACGTTTATGTATGCCCCGGGAGACGATCTTAATAAAGATGCAGTAATTGATTTACTTGTTTTAGAACCAGATCTTGATGAAGATTCCGACGAAGATGAATCCGATGATGGTATTGATAGGAGAATCCATTTCCCACCAAATATGGACGCGTCATTAGAACCCCAACCGACAGAAGATTGTACAAGCGGATTATGATCTTAATATATATATATATATATTTCTAAACCACCAAACTATGACAAATTGTATTTACATATAATATTTACTATTTTGAGTTTATTTCTAAATTTGATTTTTATATAAAGTGTATTTATTAATAATAAATAAATATACCTGATGCAATGAAACTTGAACCACCTCCATTGGTAACAAGTACGGCATTTAATTTTGAGAGTCTACATAGTATAGAATCATGTGCGGTTGCGGTTGTTTATTGTATCTATGATAAAAAAAGAAAAACAATTGTTCAAAAAGGGACTTCGCGGGCATGTGGTGATAACCATAAAAAAATATCAATCCACGCGGAACAAATATGTATTAGTTATTGTAGGACAAAAGACACCCGTAATAAATATGAAATCTATATTTGGAGATATTCGAAACATGGGAAATTAAAGCCTGTCTACTGTTGTGGTGCATGTTGTCAAATTGCCAAGAAATATAACTATTATGATAAAATATTTACTTTTGAAAATCAAGAAATATGTCCTGCTGTAGGGAGCCCATATACTACAATTGGCCATATTCTTAAGAATAGTAGATAGGTATTATATCCATTTTCTATCATTTAGAAAATCATTTTTTTATTATTTTATTATTATTATTTTATCTAAAAATTGAAATATCATTTAAAGAATTAATATCAATATTTATTTGAACGTATGGAGAATTTACGAGTTTCGACAATTACATCCATTTTGAAAATATCAACCGACATTGATTTAAAGAAAATATATGATAATATCCCGATTACGAATTATATACCATTTATAGAGTATGGCTCTGATAATCCGCCGAAAGGTTTTTCAAAAAAAATGTTAAAAAAAATGCGAAAAAAAACAAAGAAAAAGATATTTTATAATCAAGCAACTGTACACGTTGTTCACGATGGTAAAATAATGAATGTTAAACTATTTAATAATGGTAAAATACAAATTACCGGTCTTAAAAAAGTAAATCAAGCAACGGTATTGGTCAAAACATTAATCGAATATTTTCAAGATTTGTCTGTTTTAGATTATGAAAGTAAATTAGTTGAATCAAAATTAGTATTGATTAATAGTGATTTTGATCTTGGATATGAAATTAATAGAGAAGTTTTACATGGCGAAATAATAGATTGTGGATTATATTCTTCTTATGAACCATGTATTTATCCGGGTGTGAATATTAAATATTTTATGAATATTAATTATGCAAGGGGTGGTGTTTGTTGTTGTGAAAATATATGCAATGGTAAAGGGGATGCCGATGGAGATGGTGATTGTAAGAAGGTGACTATTGCGGTTTTTAAAAGTGGTAAAGTTATTATCACCGGAGGTCAAAATACAAATCAACTTGAAACATCATATCATTTTATTAAAAATTTCATCGATGAAAGAAAAGAACTTTTCGTTTTAAAATAATTTTATTATATCTAATAATAATAATAATAATAATATGGACTATGGACAACAAATGCAACAAGCTCGGGATAATGCATTAGTCGGACTTTATCAAAATCCAGGATATCAACTTGAACGAATGAACAAGAAAACATTTATTTTGAGAGTTGATTCAGATGGTACAATTAATTTTAATAAACCATTACAAGAACCATTAATCATCGATCGTTTATCAGATATTTATTTAGAAAGTTTTTTGACGTTTCATAGAAATATATCAAGTACCGCACCTACCGAAACAGATTTTCATTCTTCAAGAGGAGATGTTAATAAAACCGCATTTGTTTTGAAAATTAATGAATTTAATAATCAAGGGAATTCAAATGAAGGAAATTTTTTCAATAAAATTGTAATCCCACATACAATACCTAACGATGCTCTGGATGGTGCATCATATCGTAAAATTCATAAATCTAGGAAATTAAATTACATTTGTAGTATGAACCCTACTACTTTATCAAGTCTTAGTGGAACAATTACAGATTTAAATAATGCCCCTATATTCGCGGGAGATGGACCCGGTGGTGGACTCGATGATATGTTTCTTGCAGAGTTTGTAATTGTTGCGAGAGATTAATTTCGTTTTAAAATAATAATATTATTATTAAATATAATATTAAATATAATAATATGGAATATGGACAAATGATGAATCAAGCAAAAGAAAATGCAAAACTTGCTTTCTATCAAAATCCAGGGTATCAACTTGAAAGAAGAGAAAGAAAATCATTTATTATAAAGGCAGACCCCGCACAAACTGGAGTTTTTGATGTAAGTTTACAAGAACCATTGATCATTGATCGTTTATCGGATATTTACTTGGAAAATTTCACAACGTTTCATTCAACTGCAGATCATCCTGCAAACACTAGCGATTGCTCAGCATACGTATTGAAAATAAATGAATTTAATCATCAGGGTAATTCAACAGAAGGAAATACATTTAATAAATTAATTATACCGAATGAAAATACGGGTCTCCCAACGGTAAACTCACGTAAAATCCATAAAGGGAAAAAATTAAATTATGTTGCGAGTATTAACCCATCTACATTATCAAAAATATCTGGGACTGTTACGGATTTAAATGGAAATATAAATACTATGTTCCATACGAGCGGTGACATGTTCCTTGCAGAATTCGTAATTATTGCGAGAGATTAAATAATATATTTTTTTTATACTCTTTTTCATATAAATATAAATGTCAGATGAAACATTTATTTATCAAAAAATGATCAGTTATTTAGGAAATAAACGTAAATTAATTCCTGAAATTGAAGAAATTATTCAAGAAGTTTGTGAAACATTAAATAAAAAGAATCTTGTTTTATTTGATGGATTTGCGGGTTCAAGTGTAGTTTCAAGATTATTTACTAAATATGCTACAAACCTTTATTCAAATGATATGGAACCTTATTCATATATCATGAATCAATGCTTTTTACAAAAACCGAAACCAGATCAAAAAAGAACCATCAAATATCACATAGATAAAATGAATGAAATTATTGAAAATGGCCCTTTTAAACCAGGTATTATCTGTGAATATTATTCGCCGAAAGATACAAATAATATTCAAGAAGGTGAAAGATGTTTTTATACGAGAGAAAATGCATTGATTATTGATACATTAAGAGAATATATTGATAATTTTGTTACCTCCGATTTATTTCCTTATTGTATTACTCCCTTATTGATTCAAGCGAGTATTCATGTTAATACAAGTGGACAATTTAAAGGGTTTTTTAAAGATAAAGAAACAGGGTTAGGACAATGGGGTGGGACAGCAAAAAATGATCTTAAACGTATTATGGGTAAAATCCGTTTAGAAATGCCCGTGTGGAGTAAACGTACCTATCAAACAGAAATATTTCAAAAAGATATTAATGCATTAATGTATGAAGTCCCCAGTATTTTTGATTTGATTTATCTAGATCCACCTTATAATATTCATGGATATTCAAATAATTATTATATGTTTAATGTAATCCTTGAAAATAAACCCCCAAAAGATATATCTGAAATATCAGGGATACCAGCAGATTGGACCCGATCAACATATAATTATAAGAAAACAGCATATGAATCAATGCAAGAATTATTAGAACAATCTTTAAAAAAATCAAAGTATGTATTACTTTCCTATAATAATGAAGGTATTATTAAAGAAGAAGAATGGAAAACATTATTAAAAGATTATAATGTCAAAAAATATGAGATCTTATATGATACTTATAGAGGATCTAGAAATTTAAAAGAAAGAGAGAAGAAAGTAACAGAAATATTATATCTAATTAATGCTATTTAATTATTGGTAATTTTATATAATTAATATTATATAATATTATAATGAATGTAGTCCTAATTATAGTTGTATTACTCATAGTATTTTTTTTAATTCAAAAGAATACTAATTTTACAGATAGTTCCTATCCATTAACCAGTGCCCCTAGAGGAAAAAACAACAATATTATTTCTGGATTTAAAAACATTTTTGAAACAGAGACACCGCGTGATAAAAGAGTAAAATTAGTTAGGACACTTAAAAATATATCTGATTCTGATAAAGTGGTACTCACAGAGATTCATGAAAAATGGAGTTTAAATAGAAATGTAATGGACTACGACACAGAGAAAAAAACAGTCCTTATCCTTAAAGAAGTCATGGAAACACTTGAATATTTTTCAAATGATAATTTCTATGTCAAAAATATTGAAAATGTTTATGTTATGAAAGATAAAATCGGAAACTTTAGAACCGTTATAAGTGCTTTTATTTATGATATTAAAAATTATCATACAGTTAAAATTATGGTGGACGTTGTCTACTTTGAAAATATTATGTATATTAATCACATTGATATCGATGAAAGTGGTATCAAGAACATTTTACATCATTATGATATTAAATATGAATCATCCGGTATTTTAACTAATTATAATTCATTTGATAAAAATGTAGAAGCGCTATTAGATAATTATTATAAAGAAAGATATAAAATAATACCCTTAATACCTTCGGGATTGATGGATTTAAGTAATACCTTTTCACTTACAAATTTAAGAAAAAAAATCCTACCAAAAAATACACCAAAAAGCTCTCCTCATTTTTGTAATAAGGATGCATTTGAATGGAATACATTTGGGGTTCAATTAAAAGGTAAAGAAAACTGTACTTTTAATAATCCATCGATACGTAAATACCCTCCTCAACCTCTTAATCTTCCAAATGGAGTTGTAAATAGCGTTGACCTTAATTCACATGCATGGATGTGGAATCCAGAAAGAGGAAACAGTGTATAAAAAAAAATATATATGTTATTATATAAAAATGGGATTTGTTGAAGGGTTTGCGGAATATACACTTTCAAATGAAGAAGGCGAAATGGTGACACAGGAAGAAATCAATACCTTTCAAATGAAATTCTTTATTCTTGTGGTAGTTATTAAATTAGCAATGATATATATCGTGAATGCTTTCCTTTGGCCAAAAGTGGTTCCAAAGATTTTTTCGGGTGTTAAAGCAAACCCAGGATTCATGAATTTACTTGGTTTAGTTGTAGTCTATTATTTATTATTCTAAATGATGATATGTTTTTTTGAACAGTGACTTATCCACCCCTTTAATGGTTTTTCAAGATCATAATATTCGTAAATATCGTTATAATTATTTATAAAATTTATATTTTTATCCGTAAAATACCGGAACCAATATACCAAAATATCTTGTATTTCAGTATCCTTATTTGCAAATTTAATAATTAGTTTTTTACCTATATCAAATGTATATAATCTTGATAAAAAATTATATCTTTGACATAATACAAAATCTGTATACTTTTCCATTAATTGATAATACTCTTTTTTTAAGACATTTTTATTATGGATATGACACATACCATAATTAAATAAAGAAGCTTTGTTCTTACATACTCTCCCTGATTTCGTGATGCAAATACACCGTACTTTTCCAACCTTTCGCGAACATAATAAACGTAAGTTTTTTTCTGGATTTGTGAATGGTTTAGAAATATCTTTATTCATCTGCCTACACAAAGGACAATTAATGAAATAATTTTTATCATGATGGACGATATTCATGAAACATCTGTAGTGGAACTTGTGTCCACAACTTAATGTTTTTATTACATGATCTTCATCGATATTTTGTAAACAAACAGAACATTCTGACATTTTTATTACATTATTATTTGTTCTCCATTCTTTATATGTTTTTTATAATGTATTCCGCAAAATTCATAACCCAACTTACAATTCCTACCACACATATCACCTTTATTTTTACCACGCGATATTTCATGTTTACATTTTTGCATTAATACGTGATGGTTTGATAAAATATCATTTGTTTCTATTATATTTGAAGAGTTAAAATGTATGGATGGTGTTATCTTCTTTAAACCAGTGATAATAGGCAATACATTTTTTGTTGAGCGACAATAAGGACATATATTGTTTTTAAGATGTTTAAATGATAAGTATAAACAATTATAATGAAATATATGTCCGCATTTTGTTTTATGAAAAACATCGTCATTATTTTCACCACAAATTGCACATGTTAAAATTTCTTTTTCGTTATTATTTTCAGTTAGTTGTCCTTCCATTATTTAAGTATTATTTAAGTATTATATACAATAATTATTTGTTCTCTTAAATGATTTATAATTATTCAGATTTAAAAATAACAAATGAAACAGTTAAGTTTAAAAAATCGAGACAGTATTCTTCTGATTTCACATTTATCCCCATCAAATATAAAAATAAAGAGTTAGTAATCCAAACACCTCATTGTTTTGTTTCGTTTGGCATAAATACATTTTCAAAGATATCCAATAAACGATATCTCGATCTATCTATCCAAAGCACAAATCAATCGTTTCTAAATATATTAAATGATATCTATAAATTGATATCAAATAAATATAAAGATAAATATCAAGTTGAACCGTTTTTAAAAAAAAGCCAATATTCAAACTGGATGCGTTTTAAAGTTGATGATGAATGTCTTTTTTTTGATCAAAATAAAACATTAATTGAATCATTCCCACCCAAAATATTCGGTTTGTTTATTGTTCAAATTTCGGGTTTATGGATCATGGATCAAAAAATGTGGTTTAATTGGAATATTCTGCAAGCGAAAATGAACTTACCGGTTAAACTTAAAGAGTATGCGTTTTTGGATGATTGCGATGAAAATATTTATCCACAATCGGATAAAATAAAAGCAACTGGGATGGGACCCCCGCCACCACCACCGCCACCACCACCGCCACCACCACCGCCACCGCTAGACAAATATAATAAAATGTTAAAATTAGGTATCCCAAAACAAGCGGTTGAACATAAAAAAACGATCGACCGCATCCAGGCATCAGACCTTCAAAAAGTTGTTTTGAAAAAAACGAATCACGTTAAGAATGAAAAGGATGAAAAGGATGAAAATGATGACAACTACAAACCTTCTCTAGATGAAATAAGGAACGCATTACAATCACTCCAAAAAATAAATTAAAATCTATATTATATTATAAATGGCGAAAAGAAGAAACTCAAAGTCAATGAAAAGGTCAAAATCGAAGGTTTCTAGAAAATCAATGAAAAGAAAAACGATGAAAAGAAAATCGACGAAAAGAAAAACATCGAAAAGAAAAACGATGAAAAGAAAAACGATGAAAAGAAAATCAAAGAAAGTTTCAGATATTCTTTCGTCCACCTATGGATTGGCGGGATTATACAAAGAAAATCAAAAAGGATATAAAGCACAGCGTGTTAATGTTGGTCCTGATGCATACAAAAAGAAAAAAATGACCCCCCCCACTATCCCCAAAAATAAAAAAGGGAAAAAAGTAAAATCTTCAAGTAAATCAGCTAAAAATAGTTTTCTAGCTGGAATTCAATCTGAAACTGTGAGTCTACCCAAACAATCCAAAGGTTCGTGGATATCACATGTTAAAAAAGTATATGAAGAAGGTAAACGGTCTCAACCTGGATATAAATATAAGAATGCGATGAAAGATGCAAAAAAGACTTGGTAAATATTAATTTAAAGAAATAATATAATTTTATAAATAAATGCTTAATACTTTTGAACGTATTGAGACTTCATCTGATTCAGAATCATCAGATGAAGAGTTTATGTCTGAAGAGCAAAAATATACAAAACAAACCCACTTTTTAAATCAAACTACCCTTGAAGAATACGAAAAAAATCGAAACATGCTCTATACAAAAGATATTTTAAGAAAGAGACTTGTAATTGATTCTCATAATTACTTTCAACCGGACGGTTTTAATACTTCTAATTTTTTAGTTGTATTTGACTTTGATACAGCGGAAGGTTCTTCATTGGTAACTACGAATTACGATATTTATCATAATGTAATAGGGTTTAGATTAGTTAGGACAACCATCCGAACACCACCGTTTAATATAAATAGCACAAATAATATTATTAAATATAAAAGATCTTCTACTGGAGATACGATCCATACAGTTACTATTAATCCGGGTGTTTATAATATGTCTGATTTAGGGAATGTTTTTCAAACATATCAAGGGTCATTATTCCTTGCAACGCCTACGAATCCAACAAACACGGTAAATACGGATAATTTTGCTCAATTTATTACTTATACCGATAGTAGTAGTGTTTCGGCCGGTTCTTATAGCGCTGGAACAGATACATTTAGTCCTTCAAATAATACATTTTCATGGACATTCCATAATGTAGATTCAACAAACAGTACTTCTACAAACGGCAATAAATCGATGGCATATGATTTAACATTTAATGGTTCAGATGAAATAACGGTTCTATGGGATTTTGATAATATTACCAGAGGTGCAGCACGTTTATTTGGATTTTTACCAAAGCCAAAAACATCTGTAAGTCGGAAATTATATTCAGACAGAACACCCGACGTTTCGACACACTTTCTTGATTTGGCGATACCACAAATACCGAGTATAGGTTGTAAAAGGAACTCGTCCGGAAGAGATATCATTGAAAGAATCCAGTTAAAAGCAGGTCATGGAGAATATTTACACTATGGGGTAGAAGTTGATGAATCAAATGTTCAAGAATATTTCGCACCCATTACATTACATCGTTTAAATATACAATTATGGGCTGTCAATAATGTCCTTTATGATTCCAATAATTCAGATGCATCTTTTGAATTCGAAATTACGATGGTTAAAAATAAAAAGTTATTAGTTTAAAGGATAAATATAATTAGTAAGGTAAAATGAAATTTAATATTATTTTTCCAATGGCGGGCGAAAGTAGTCGGTTTGATTATGAATTTAAACCTTTTTTACAAATTTCAGACGAAACCTTTATTGAACTTGCTTATAAATATTTTAAAAATTATGAAGATAGAATAAATCAGTTATATTTTATCATCACACAAGAACAAGAAAATAATTTAAATGTAAAAAATACATTAAATAAATTATTTGAAAAATTCACGTTAATCATTCTTCCTGAAAAAACAAAAGGTCCTTTTATGACCATTCATCAAGCAATAAAATATTCAAAAATAGATCAAACAATACCTTCATTTATTTGTGATTGTGATCATAGTATTGATATTTCACCAATGATTGATTTTCTTGAAAAAAATACATCTTTTGATATTTTAATTCCTTATTGGGATATTAAACAAAATTGTGAAAAGTATCAAGATTGGGGGATTATCTATTTAAATAATAATAAACAAACCATTGATTTTAGTGAAAAAAAAATGATTCATAGCGATTTAAATTATTATGGTATTATCGGTTGTTATTATTTCAATAATTTATCATATTTTAATAAACCGAACTATATAAATATATCAGATGGATTAAAATACCACTTACAAAAAATAAAATCGATTGAAATCAAGAATGCTGAATTTTTTGGAGATAAAACGCGTCTTAAAAAAACAATCCTCAATAGGAAAAAATATTCAACTATTTTTTGTGATATTGATGGAACCATCAGTATTCATGAACCTTCACCCGATAATAAATCATTGCAATTTTTATCGAACTCATTATTTAAATTGAAAGAATGGAAAGAAAAAGGACATACGATTATCTTAACAACTTCAAGAGTAAAAAAAGATGAATTATATCAATTATTAAAAAAATATGATGTTCCATTTGATAATCTTATCACTAGTTTACCTTCGGGTAAAAGGTATCTTATTAATGATGTAAAAGAAGAAATATCACCCATGTCATATTCATATAATGTAATTAGAGATGTAGGTATTGATAATATTGAATTATTTGAGGATCCATACCGTATGGTGCATGTTTTAAAAGGAAATAGTTTTTCGAAAACAATCTTAATTAATCAAAACGATGTTTTATTTGTCCGTAAATATATCCTTAAAACAAAGGATAATAATAGACATTATGAAAAATTAAAAAGACAATATTATGATCTTCAAAGGTTAAATGTATATTGTGAAAATATTTGTCCAAAAGTATCAAATGAAATCAATTTGGATTATATTTATTCATTTGATATTGAATATCTTGAAAATTATGAACATATTTCCCCTGATAATCTTTCAGAATTATTAAATATTATGAATGAAGAATTTTATTGTACGAAAAAAATAAATAAAAATGAATTATGGATGGTTCAATATTTACGAAAAATTAATATTAATTTTTACAAATCACTCCATCCAACTATATCATACTTATTAGAGATTGATACGATTATAATAAATAATAAAAATTATATGGGTATCCCATCTTTAATGAATCGGTTATTTAATAAATCAATCAAAAAAAAACATCCATATTATCCTAAATATCTATCTATTATTCATGGAGATTTAACATTTTCAAATATACTCTATCATAAAGGGATAAATGATATTAAATTAATTGATCCAGATGGTGCTGATTATATTGATGCTATTGAATTGGATTTTGGAAAACTATTGCAATCATATCTATCAAATTATGAAGTTTGGAGTGACCCATCTTTTTCTGATAAATTAATAAAAAATGTAGACAAAAATAATAACATTATCGATACATATGATTATCATAATATAGTTGATGATAATTTCTACTATTTATGGAGTGTTATATTAAATGAAAATAATATCAAAACCGTTCAAAATACGGGTATCTTTTATATGTGTTCTCATTTATTTAGAATGATCCCTTATTTATCAAAAACAAATATCAATCTCTGTATTTATTGCATTAAGGAGATTATCATATGGTTAAATTCAATTATTTAATTCATTTATAAAGTAATAAATGGATAAAATTAAGATTTATTATGATGGAATAAATGTTAAAAAAGATAATATCGTAAAAGGTTATACTACCAATCCGTCTATATTAAAACAAAATCATCATAATAGTTCCTATCAGAATATATCTTCAAAACTCCTTGAAAATACAAACTTACCTGTTTCATTTGAAGTTCTAAGTAACGATAAAGAAAAAATGATTCAAGAAGCAAAAGAAATATCTTCGTGGGGAAATAATATTTATATTAAAATCCCAATTATTAATACAGAAGGAGATTATAATTTAGATGTAATTAATTATTTACTAAATGATAATATTAATATAAATATCACCTGTATTTTTACTAAATCTCAAGTTGATATCATATATAAAAATTTAATAATTACTAATAAAAATAAAATTGTTTTATCCATTTTTTGTGGAAGAATTGCAGATACAGGTGTATCTCCGTGTGTTTTATCTAAATATACAGTTTCATTATTTAAAAAATACAATAATATAGAAATTCTATGGGCTAGTACTAGAGAGATATATAATATTTTTGAAGCTATTAGTTGTGGGTGTGATATAATTACTATCTCGGAAATGATTTATCAAAAATTGAATCTTATTAATAAAGATTTAACAGAATATTCAAAAGAAACGGTTCACCAATTTGTAAACGATGGTAGTTCGATAAAACTATAATCCATCCTCATGCCACCTTTCACCAAAATTATCTTTTTGTGAATCATAAGGATAAGTTTTCCATTGATATTTATACCATTCTAAATCAATACCTTCTCTTGGAAATGACTTAAATACTTCAGGTGTTAATTCATCACTTACTTTTTTTGTTTCTTGATAACATTCCGAATTATCATAAAGATATTTTTTAGGATCTAATAAATAATAATTTATTCGTTGATTAAAATTAGCTAAATAGTGTGCTCCCAGATATGTTTCAGAACGGATGAAATATTCGTAATATAATGAATAGTCTTCTGGTTTTATATATTTTATTTTATCCGTTATTGACCACGTATCAAGTGGTAATGAAAATAAATCAATTAAATCTTCACTATTTCCCCAAAATAAATGATCCCTTGGATGAAAACTAAATTCAGCAAAATTACCAGAAACACAAATTCTATTTCTAGGTTTTTGTTCATCGTGATAAAACTTTAATTTCCTTTCTTTATATTTTTCATAAAACCCATACATTTTATTCATTGAGTCGTGAGTATATCTTTGATCATTCCGTATTTTTATTGCAAATTCTGTTTCTACCTTTTTTAATCCATTTAAGGATGATATTATTTGTAGATTTTTATTTCCAGAACCAACTTGGATTGGTTTTTTATTTTGAATAATAATTATTCTATCATTATTACTTTCGGATATAATATCATCTTCCCAACATGATATGATAATATTGTTTACAAAATCTAATTCAAGATAATATTTTGAGATAAATAGTACATTATCATTAAATGGTCCCTGTAACACTATGTCTATTTTATTAAAATTACCACATTCAATTATTGATTCAGAGATTGATTCAGAGATTGATTCTGTAATTGGTTCAAATAAATAATCATTACCCCATATAAGCCTTACATTATATCCTAAATTAATAATATCTTTATATCTTAATTTAATTTTATCAATTGATAATCTATTAAATGTATTCATATTTTCAAAAATCTCCATTACAATATATGGTTTGAATCGTTTTATACTTTCATAACATCCTTCGATAACATTTTTTTCATATCCTTCAACATCAATCTTTAGATAATCTAATTTGTCTATATTTAATGAATCAAGTGTAATTAATTCAATTAAATATTTATCTTTTAATTCAATAATATCAGAGTTTACTTTCTGGGAATTATAATATAAACCAGAACCTCCCGGATTATTATTTGAAATGAAATCAATATTTGATAATTCATTTTTATTTGATAATCCTATTTTATGTAAAACTACATTATTGCATTCATTCATTGATAAATTTTGACTCAATAATTCAAAAGATTCTTTTAAAGGTTCGAAACAATATAATTTCTTACAGGATTTTGACAATTTTACTGAAATACTACCTATATGTGAACCAACTTCTACACAAACTGAATCAGGGGTAACATATTTATCTATAATTTCATGGTTATGTTCCTCCCATTTGTATCCTCGCCTTATACAATCTGATATGGGACAATTTACATATAATTTAAAAACGGATGATTTTCCTTTATGGTAATTCTCTAATGTATATAATGCATTATCATATTTTAAAACATTTCCAAGTTTATTCTCTATATATGTATCTGTATCTGTATTTGTATCTGTATTATTATAGAATTCTGATAAATTATTTTTTACTAAATCAAGATGTAATTTATCTATATTTGTATTAATTAATAATTCATTATATATTTCTTTCGACTCTTTTAATTTACCCTTATTATATCCTGCATAAGCTTTCTGAAACAACAGTTGATATTCATCACAATAAACAAAATTTTTTCTAAAATTTATTTTTTTTTTATTTAAAAGCCCTATACAAGCAAACATATAAGACTCAATCCACTTTTTACGATAACTATAGTACAAACTCATCAAATAATTTGCTTCGGGGGATCCAGGTATTACAGATATTGCATGTTGAATACAAACTATTTCCATATTATCGCGATTACCCTGGGTACTTAAACACATCGACATTCGTAATAAGCATTCACAAACTAAGTTTTTATCATTTGAAAATTCAGCACATCTCAAATAATATGATAATGCTGATGCTGTCTGCCCAATTTCATGATATGAATATCCCAATTCAAAATTATTAATGTCATTATAAGGTTCATCTATAAATGCTAGTAATAATTTGTCCATTTTTTAAAAATTAAGATAATATTATACAAATTATAACTTATCAATTAATTTACTTAATTTATTTTTATTAATACGAATAATATAAGAAGAATTATCTTGAAAACCAAATGTGATTAATATATCATCGTTAAATTGCGCCAAACCTATACAAAATTCTATTTTAGCAGCCATAAAATTGAATTGTTCCGATATTGTATTAATCGTAAAATCATTATTAAATATCACAAATCTATGATAATAATCAGAATCTTTATGACCATTTTGATTATGTGGTCTATAATCTACCTCATGACATATACATAAATATTTATTCCCGTTCCACCTTATTAATGGTGTTCCACCCCGAATTTCATATGGTAATTCTTGTTTATTGTCATGTAAATAAACACCTTCTGATATATTATCATTTAAATTTACTCTTATAACTTCCGTGGGGTTTGTCCATTTTACAAAATGATATGGTTGATCTAGGATAGGCATCCAATTTTTCTCACAATATGATTCTTTATCTGAAACCTCTATTCTATTTCTATTTATTTCCTTCACAAAATTATCATTTATCTCTATTTCAGATAATTCCATTCTTCCTTGACCGTTGGTAGTCGTATCTCTTCTTACACCACATAAATAATATTTATCATCCCATTTTACTAATCTTGCATCTTCTAGTCCGATGAAATCCCACAAAGGCTCTACATCTAATTTACTTGTATCTATTAGTTTGTATTTTTTTATCGATAAATCATCATTATCCAATATACAATAAAAATTATTGGTTTTTAATACTCTAGAATCTTCACGATGATAATATGATAAAGGGCCTTCCCAAACCGTTTGATATTTTTGATCTCCTTCACTATGATATAAAGTATACTCAACATGTCTCATAATTAAATGTATTTTATCACCTTCAACAAATAATGAACTATTACATGTTCCAGTACCATTTGTTTCTTCGCTTGGTAAAATTAACGGTTTAATAATACCATTATAATCATTAATAATTGTTTTCACTAAATTTTCGTGCATATTACAATAAAAGATGAAATTTTTTTCCAATAATAACCTCAATTTATTCTCCTATTTTTTTTAAATCATTCAAAATAAGGAAATCACATTCTGGACAATATAAAATATTTCTACTTATTTCATTTGTAAAAACCGTTAATTCACGATATTCATCATAATCATTTGGTGTGATATATTTTATTAAATTATTTTGAAGGTCATATATATTCATATCTTTTATAAAATCATTTGGAATAGATAGTTCGTTTAAATTGGTTTCAGTTTCTTCTATATTTTCAATTGTAAAATTACCTTGATTAAGAATATTTGAGCAATGTGGACATTGAATATTTGTAAAATTATGAATTAAATTTCTTTTTAAAAAGTTTTCATAATGATAAAAATTTTTATCATTATTTTTGAATACATGATTTGTATTATCATATGAATCAGGATATTCTACAATTACATTACACATCTGACAATATTCTATATTTGAAGTATCGTTTATTTCTATATCTGATTGATTTATATCGCAATCATATATTTTTTTAATAAAATCATCTGTTTCAGTATATATATTATATCCGGATGTTTCACATTTATATTTACATAACTGATTATTACAATTACAATTTATACAATTGCAGGCCATTATATTTATTTAACATATTATTTATGCGCCACCACCTCCTCAACTAGAAAGTGTAAATTGATTTTTTGACCTAAACCAATAATATCTATTAGATGAAGTATAATTGGGAGAACTACCCTCAAAATATAAATATTTACCGGTCGTTGATCCAGAAGCATCTTTTGTAGCCCCTGTAGATCCGGAGGGTGTACCACCAGAATCTAAATTCCATCTATTAGAAGCACTAGTTGATGTAGATATAGTATTATTCCAATTTGATGAAGGATATGATAAAGATGTAGTATAACTTGTATTTCTTGCCCATAAACCAGAATCAGGTGCTAGATCAGTAGTAGAACCATTTATATCTATTGACATTTCATCAAATTGTGGATCTTGTCTATAACTTGACCCGACTTTATATGCATACACTATATAACCGGTCTGCCCTGAATAAGAAGATAAATCTTCTGAATAAGAGTTCCAACTCTTATTAGATGAGGTATGTTGTTGTCCAGATATACTCCTCAATAAATTGAGTGTTGATCCACTATACCAATATAAATATGTGATTCCAATATTTGATCCATATGCATAGTATTTCCAATCGTATGTAAATGTTCCATTACTCGGAACAGTTCCTGAACTATATGATACTGAATATGAAAATGCTGTCCCTGATGGTTCTGTATTTCTTATATCAAACTCAAAATAATTAGATGTAGAATTTGTAGAATCACCAACAAAAAATGACCATTCTTCCACTTCAGAAATAGTGTTCAAACTAGTACCTGTCGCTTGGTATTTCGGTAAAACTGTATGAGGTGGACCTATTATTTTTGGGGATTCAGTATAATCTGAACTTGTCCCCAATACCCAATATAAATATCCGCTTATTGTTAATGTTACATTACTCTGATTAGATGTTGCAAGACTAGATGTTAGTTGTGAAACACCTTTACCCTTATATAATCTCATATAATTTGTATGTATTTCTCCAATAAATGCTCCATCATTTGTGTTAATACCTGTTCCAGAAATATACATACCTGAAAATACATCTGTTAAATCACCCCATGTTGAGGGAGGGGAAACAGGTTGAATTATATCACTATCATATACTAAACTACATTGTAAAGTAGTTTCATACCATTTTACTTTAAATCCAAGGTTTACTCCCTGTGTGTTATAACTAGTAAAATTACTGAATGTGTTAGTATAAAACCAATAATTTACATTTAGAGTCCCTGGATTCTGTGAACCAATTGTTCCGGCGCTAACTCCAGTAATATTATGAAAATTTTGACTTAAACTACTTCCATATGTTCCAGATCTATAATTAGGTTGTATAACAGATGTTGTAGATATAATATCATCTCTTGACCCAGCAAAATTAAAATGACCTCCATTATAAGCTAATCTATCATGATAATTACCATGTTTATTATATATATAAGATTTTTGATTATTCCATTTATTTGTTGTTGTACTACCAGTCATCGAGGTATCTAATGGTATTATCCCATAAGAAGGACCTGAATTACGTGACCTTAAATTTATCCATATTGTTGCTTCATCTATTACAGAATTACTTGACCTATTAACACTAAAACCAGGTGTATCAGTTGATATATTTGGACTAATTAATATTGTTGAATATATACTATTTTGAGGACTAATTAATTGTATACTTTTATTTGTTATATCATTTGTACCTGTATTACCCTGTCCAGATGTTGGTGTATTTTTTCCTATTAAATAAGTACTATTTGTAGACCAATCACTATATGCTCTAAAATTATCTGTTGTTATTCTTCTATTTCCAAATGTTTTCCCTTTAAAATTCGTATTTACAGATATCTGTCCCGATCCTGGAACGGTTGTATCATTCGAAAACACGGCATTCCTAAAAAAAGATAAATTAATTGCAGTATTTGTCTTACCATCTCTTAATTTACTATTTTGTTCAGCATCTGTCCTACCACCTGCTACATATGCTGCTTTTAATCCACTAAAACTTATATTACTAGACCCTAAAGAACTCATTTATTATATAATTCTTTTATTTTTTCTATTTCAAATGTATTTTCTTTGATACATTCTATAAGCAATGGAATTATTTTTTCGTATTTGACTGCCAAAAACCCATTATCACGGAGTGTTGTAATTTCAGGTATAACAGTTTCGATCTCCTGTGCAATAATACCAATATCTCTACCTTTATGTGGATGAATGTTTTCTAACTCAATCCAATCAAACATGTAACCATTAATTTGTTTTAATTTTTCAATTGGATCACTAATCTTATTTATATTAGTCTTCAGTCTACGATCAGAAGATGCGTACGCTACAATATCATTTGTAGCAAATATTGTTCCCGTAGTCCCTTGAGTGCTCATTCCGACTCCCAAAGAATTTACTTGGGCATTGGAGGATGTTGTAAATCCCCCTGTTATCCCTTGTCCACCAGTTGTTCCAGTTGTCCCTTGAATACCAGTACTTCCTTGTGTTCCGGTTGTCCCTTGTGATCCTGTCGCACCAGTACTTCCTTGTGTTCCTGTTGCGCCTGTTGCGCCTTGTGACCCTGTTGCGCCTGTTGCGCCTTGTGATCCTGTTGCGCCTGTTGCGCCTTGTGATCCTGTTGCGCCTGTTGCGCCTTGTGATCCTGTTGCACCTTGTGATCCGGTTGTTCCTGTTGCACCTTGTGATCCGGTTGCGCCTGTTGCACCTTGGGTTCCTGTTGCGCCTGTTGCGCCTTGTGATCCGGTTGCACCTGTTGTGCCTTGTGATCCGGTTGCACCTGTTGTGCCTTGTGATCCTGTTGCGCCTTGCGTTCCGGTTGCGCCTGTTGCACCCTGTGACCCGGTTGCACCCGTTGCTCCTTGCGTTCCAGTTGCACCCTGTGATCCTGTTGCGCCTGTTGCACCCTGTGATCCTGTTGCGCCTGTTGCACCTTGGGATCCTGTTGCGCCTGTTGCACCCTGTGTCCCGGTTGCACCTTGTGATCCTGTTGCTCCTGTTGTGCCTTGTGATCCTGTTGCGCCTGTTGCGCCCTGAGTTCCCGTTGCGCCTGTTGCGCCCTGTGTTCCCGTTGCGCCTGTTGCGCCCTGTGTTCCCGTTGCGCCTTGTGTTCCCGTTGCGCCTGTTGCGCCTTGTGATCCTGTTGCACCCGTTGCGCCTTGTGTTCCCGTTGCGCCTTGTGTTCCTGTTGTTCCTGTTGTGCCTTGTGATCCTGTTGCACCTGTTGCGCCTTGCGTTCCGGTTGATCCTTGTGATCCGGTTGTTCCTGTTGTGCCTTGTGATCCTGTTGCGCCTGTTGCGCCTTGTGATCCTGTTGTGCCTTGTGATCCTGTTGCGCCTTGAGTTCCCGTTGCGCCTGTTGCGCCTTGAGTTCCCGTTGCGCCTGTTGCGCCCTGTGTTCCCGTTGCGCCTGTAGCGCCTTGTGTTCCTGTTGCGCCTGTTGTGCCTTGAGTTCCCGTTGCGCCCTGTGTTCCTGTTGCGCCCTGTGTTCCTGTTGCGCCAGTTGCGCCTTGTGTTCCCGTTGCGCCAGTTGCGCCTTGTGTTCCCGTTGCGCCTGTAGCGCCTTGTGTTCCTGTAGCGCCTTGTGATCCTGTTGCGCCTGTAGCGCCTTGTGTTCCTGTAGCGCCTTGTGATCCTGTTGCGCCTGTTGCGCCCTGTGTTCCCGTTGCGCCTGTAGCGCCTTGTGTTCCTGACGCACCAGTACTTCCTTGTGTTCCTGTTGCGCCTTGTGATCCTGTTGCGCCTGTTGTGCCTTGTGATCCTGTTGCGCCAGTTGCACCCTGTGTTCCTGTCGCACCAGTTGTACCCTGTGTTCCGGTTGCGCCTTGTGATCCTGTTGCGCCAGTTGCACCCTGTGATCCTGTTGCGCCTGTTGCGCCTTGTGATCCGGTTGCGCCCTGTGATCCTGTTGCGCCTGTTGCGCCTTGTGATCCTGTTGCGCCTTGTGATCCTGTTGTTCCTGTTGTGCCTTGTGATCCTGTTGCGCCTGTTGTGCCTTGTGATCCTGTTGTGCCTTGTGATCCTGTTGCGCCTGTTGCGCCTTGTGATCCTGTTGCGCCTGTTGCGCCTTGCGTTCCGGTTGATCCTTGTGATCCTGTTGTTCCTGTTGTGCCTTGTGATCCTGTTGCGCCTGTTGCGCCTTGTGATCCTGTTGTGCCTTGTGATCCTGTTGCGCCTGTTGTGCCTTGTGATCCTGTTGCGCCTGTTGTGCCTTGTGTTCCTGTTGCGCCCTGTGTTCCGGTTGCACCTGTCGCGCCCTGTGATCCTGTTGCGCCCTGTGTTCCTGTCGCACCAGTTGCACCCTGTGTTCCTGTAGCGCCCTGTGTTCCGGTTGCACCTGTCGCGCCCTGTGATCCTGTTGCGCCCTGTGTTCCTGTCGCACCAGTTGCACC
>ENA-OSJC01000533-OSJC01000533.1-marine-metagenome-genome-assembly--contig:-NODE-533-length-36720-cov-12.800808_pt1 | contig 36720 bp, 36 predicted proteins | sample MGYA00237885_ERZ534234 | MGnify/ENA primary metagenome ERZ534234 (study PRJEB26413, sample SAMN06343907) | marine metagenome | isolation source: coastal waters | place: Atlantic Ocean: West Antarctic... | reverse complement strand
AGTTACTACACTAAAGGATATCCAGCAGAATATTATGGTAAATCTTTTCATAAAATGGTAGTAGACTTACACAACAAATATGATAACATAAATATATTATTAAAAAGATCTAATACTGAGATTAATGAGGCTGAAAGATTTCAAGATTTAAAACAATCTATAGAGATTGATGAATTATGTAAAGCTAAATTAGAAGAACATAATCAATTTTACCACGAAATAAAAGTTGGTAAAAATACAGTAAAACAAATTTTAAAATTATTAAAATAAATGTGGGGAAGCTTGGCTTCCCCATTTTTTGTTCGTATATTTACGGAATAAATAAAGGTTATGATATGGCAAAAATAATTATCCACTTAAGTACTAATATTTATAATAAAATCAAATTATGATTAAATTGTACGATTTACTAACAGAACAAATGGGCAGAAAACCTAAAGCTATTATATTAGCTGGTGCTCCTGGAGCTGGTAAAGGGACAGTATTAAAAGGTTTAGATTTAAGTGGATTAAAAGTATTAAATGTAGATAATATTTACATAGAAAAACTAAAACAAGCTAATATATCATTAGATTTAAAAAATGCTACACCTGAGGAAAGAAGTGAGCAAGCAAAACTTATGGCATCCTCCAATAAAGAATTTAAAGGTGATTTAGCTACTACTATTGAAGGTAAAGAATCATTTGTATTAGATGGTACTGCTGCCTCATATAAACAAACCTCAGAGTTAAAATCAGAATTAGAAGCAGCTGGGTATGATGTAATGATGTTTTATGTACATGCTAGTTTAGAAAGAGTTTTACAACAAAATCAAGATAGATTTGAAAAATCGGGTGGTGAAGATAGAAGTTTAGCACCTGCTATTGTAATGCGTACTTGGATGAATGTAGTTAAAAACTATGAATCCTATAGAGAATTATTTGGTGGGTATGCAACTAGTAAATTTGGTTTAGTATCTAACACATTAGATGGTGATAAATTAACTAACATTGAAGATATTATAGATAAATACCTTACTCCATTTAGACCAACCGGGACTAAAGAAAAAACCCCAGCACAAAAAGAACGTTCAGCAAAACAATATGTTGAAATGAAAGATGATATTCAAAATCTATTGGATAGTAAAGAATTAGAAGAACTTGAAAGTGATAGTTTATCAAAAGAAGAAGCACAAATGAGAATAGAAGATTTCCTTCGTTTATGAGTTTAATTAAAGAAATAATAAAAGATTTATTACCTGAAGATGAAAAAAAGAAGGTAGTAGCCGTATATGGTGGTGGGTTTAAACCACCTACTAAAGGACATTTTGCTGTTGTAAAACAAGCTATTAAAGAAAACCCCGAAATAGATGAATTTATAATTTTAGTAGGAGGTAAAGATAGAGATGGTGTAACACAAGCAGATTCTATTTTAGTGTGGGATATATATAAACAATATCTTCCTATTATGATCACAGTTGAATCTACTTCTGTTCCTCCTATTAAAGGAATATATGATTATGCTAAAAATAATCCTAACGAAGAGGTATTATTTGTTATAGGTGCTAGGGAGGGAAATGAAGAAGATTTTGCTGATATTGCAAATAGAACTAAATCTTTAGATAATTACTCAAATTTAGAATTACGCACTATTGTAACCCAAGGTGGTGTATCAGGTACAGCAGCTAGAAATGCTGCTAAAATATCTGTAGAAAAATTATCACCATTCTTACCTGATGAACTTACAGATAAGGAAAAAATAGAAGTATATGATATTATAAGCCCTAACCTAAGAGAAGGGGCTTCTTATTCCCAAGATATAGATATTAAACAAAAAATAAAAAAGTTAACACAACACATGCTAGATAAAGGCATGAATATCCAACCATTACCCAAAGTTATCTTTAGACATAACGACGTACCCAATGCTAAAGAGTTCATGGGTACAACCGCGTATTATGACCCAAATAACATGACAATCGTGTTGTATACTGAGGGCAGACATCCAAAAGATATAGTACGTTCGTTTTCACACGAAATGGTTCATCATATCCAAAATCTAGAAGATAGATTAGGTAACATACAAACTACTAATACACAAGAAGATGATCATTTAGATAAATTAGAACAAGAAGCTAATTTAAGAGGTACAATGACATTTAGAAATTGGACTGATAGTTTAAATGAAGCTATTGTAGGTGATAAAGTTGTCTGTGACAACTGTGGTTGGAGCTGGGATATTTCATCTGGTGGAGAAGATCCATATCTTTGCCATAAGTGTGGGTATGATAATACTCCTATAAATGAAGATAAAAAATCCTATAAACACAAATATGGATTTAATGATAAATTAGGTAAAGATCCGTTTGGGATAAGTGCTTTTGCACGTGAATTAGCTATGGGATTAGAAGAAAATAAAGAATTAAAATATCAAATATACTGTGATCTTGATGGCGTATTAGCCGATTTTGAATTAGGGTATGAAAAATTAACTGGTATAGATCTTAAAGGTGAGTTTTTTTCCGGGGAAGATTTTTGGAAGCCAATATCTAAAGCTGGTGTAGGATTTTGGGTAGGATTAAAATGGATGCCTGATGGGCAACAGCTGTGGAATTATATCAAACCATTTGATCCTATAATTCTCTCAGCTCCTTCTCGTGATAAATCTTCTAGATTAGGAAAATCATTATGGGTCAGAAATAAAATACCAGGTACAAAATTATTGTTACGTTATGCTAAGTTAAAACAACAATTAGCAACCCCAACATCAATATTAATAGATGATAGAGTAGATAATATAAATCAGTGGGAAGCTGCTGGTGGTATTGGCATATTACATACTAGTACATCTAATACAATAGAACAATTAAAAAAATTAGGTTTATGAATCAAGATAATGTTTTAAAAAAAGAATTTGCTAAGAAAGATGTAGAACGTCTAAGGAATCTTATGCAAGGTAAGTATGGTGATAAAACACAGACTAGTGTTGGTTATACTAAAAAACATATATCTCATAAAGAAGGTGATATTTGGGAAGAAAATGGTAGGAAATGGACTATTAAAAACGGTATTAAACAAAATATTACTAAATTAGATGCAGCTAAAAAGGCACATATGATGCCTTTATTATGTCCTAATTGTAAAAAGGTAATGAAAAATAGAAATGATAATACTTACTATAAAGTTCATAAAACTTGTTTTAGATGTGTAGTACTAAAGGAAGATAAACTTAAACGTGAGGGCAAGTGGGATGAATATCATAAGGGTATTATTAATAATGAAATTGATAATAAAATAAATGATTTTAAACTGTGGATTCAAGATAAAGTTGAAGAAAGCAATAGTGGTCATGTATCTGAAGATGGAGATGTTGAAAGATGGGTAGGAAAAGTTAATAAAGATAAAGTAGATGACAATATAAAAGATGTAGTTAAATACTTAGAATCACTAAAAAAATAAAAGAATTAATTCTACTATAATTGGTTAATATTTATAATCAAAAATACAAATAAAATGAGCGATTTTAACTATACTGAATATTTAAGAGACAATCCTTTACTTAAGGTTGATCCTGATAACACACTTATCACTGAAAGAAAAAAAGAAGGCTATGATGATCGTGAAGACGAATCTGTAAGTGCCCGAAAAGGCAAAGAAGCTGATAAAAAACAATCTTTCAAAGATCGTAGAGACGATTCCTATGGAAAAATAGGAAAAAGAGATGCTGAGAAAAAAGGCAAAAACAAAATCAATAAAGAAGAAATTGAAGTAGAAGAAGGATACGGTAAAAAGTACGAAGAGGATGATATAAAATCTATGGATGAAATGGCAGGAAAGTATTATGAAGAAGATGATACTGACGCTATGTCTGAAGAGATGGGTTCTAAGATGAAAAAATCTGAACTTAAGGCTAAAATAAGAGAAACAATTTTATCCGAATTATCTGAAGAATCTCAATACAATGCTTCCATCTATTCAGAAGCTGAAGAAGATGTCGACGTTGATGTTGATGTAGAAGATGAAGTAAATATTGATGTAGAGCCTGATGAAATTGATATTGAAAAGAAAGCAGTAAGAACCACAGTAGATGTAGGTTTATCCCCTGAAGAGGAAGTCATTCAAGATTCTCTTAAAGCTGCCATGGACTCCGCAAATGCTCTAGGAAATGATAAATTAGCTGACCAAATTGGCAATACTATTACATTTTTTACAAGAGAGTATGTAGTCAATAGGAATGACGACTAAATGATTAATGAACGTAAGCTTACTGAAAACGAACTAGAAAAACGTGAAATCGCTCTCAAGGGTTTATTGAAAAATAAACAATCTTTAGTTAAAAAATACGGTAAGGATGCAGAAAAGGTCATGTATGGTATAGCTACAAAACAAGCTAAAAGTAAAGTTGAAGCAATGAATTTAGATAAAATCAAAGAAACAATCGAAGGTTTAGATATAGGATCTAGAGTTAAAATCGCTAAAGAATATGGTGGTGGCAAAGGTACAGTAGAAGATATTAAAGGATCTTTTGTAGTAGTTAAAACTAAAAAAGGAAATAAATCATACCACGAATCAGATCTAAAACCTATAGATGAAAGGATTAAAGAATTAGTTGTAAATTCACTTACTAAAGAAGATAATGATCCTTCTGGTGAATATCTTGAAGGTGATCCTGATGAAAAAGTTGAGGAAAATATAGGGGATATAAACGACCCTGTTCTCATGAAAATGAGAGCCACAGACGATAAACCAAAAATCAACCCAGATTTTAAAGCACTCAAAAATGCTTCTAAAATTAAAATGCTTAAAAATAAGAAAGCTGAGATAATGAGGGATATGGAACAAGAGGCTGAACCCGAAGGTGGCAAAGTAGCAGATAAATATGGCCGTATGTTAAATAAGATTGATTCCGCAATTAGTAAATTAGGAGGAGATTCTATGAGTGAGGATTTAGATATAGGACATGAAGATGATGAACCTGGTATGTTAAAAGCTGAATTAGCTAGAGCAGGCCAAATGATTCAAATGCTTTATAGAACAGTAGACAAATATGATGGTCAAGGGGAAGTAGATTTTCCACAATGGTGGCAGAAAAAAATTATACAAGCAAACGCTATGTTAGATAGTGCTTTTGATTATATTGATGGTAAAGAAAAAGTAGCTCAAATCGATGCTATGATTGATGTAATGAATGAAGAAAAAGATTCAAAAAATGAAATTGAAGCTGAAAAAGCAATAAGACAAACATTAAAAGATGAAGGTGGAGCTGCTGGTTTAGAACCACTAGTTAAGGCAGTAAAAAAATTCGGATTCAATAAAGAAGAAGTAGTTAAATTACTTAAAAAAGTAGTTAAAGTAGATAAACATGAACATGGAGATTATATTTTAACTCCTATTAGTGAAAAAATTAGCTCTATAGATGAAGTAACTACTGATAAAGAATTTGAAGCCTCAGAAGAAGAAGCTAGACTAGATAAACATCCCGAAAAAGATTTGATTAATAAAATCAAAGCTATGATGTCTCAAGAAAAAATTAAAGAAATACTTACTAAAAAATCATCAGTAGACAAACATATTGAAGATTTTAAAGATTCCGATGCACCCCAATTTAAAGGTAAATCTGATAAAAAGAAAGTACAAATGGCTGTTGCCTCTTTCTTAGCTAAACAAGATAAAAAATAATGACTAAAGCAGAACTAAGGGAAAAAATTCGCTCATTAGCACTTCAAGTAGTAGATGAAAAATCTAAATCTGAAGATGCTGCTTTAGCATATGATGAATTAACTAAATTTCCTGAACTTAAAGCGGTTATAGTAGATTTATTAACCCATGAATTTGATTCTTTCTTAGAAGGAATTGATTGGGTTTCACCTCGTCCTTCTACTTTTCGTATTAATTTATTAAATGGGCAAAACTTTATTCTTATATTTACAGAACGTAGTTGGATAGCACAAGTAGCAGGTAAAAAATATTATCTATTAAATATAGATGAAGAAGAATATGCTGCTCAATCAATTTCCCGTATATTAAGGTATGGACCAGCTAGTGGTGCAGATACAGAAGGTGATGAAGATGATTCTTCTGATACAGAAGAAACTGATATAGATGTTGATGTAGAAGTGTAAAAAATATCCCCACTTGATAGTTATGATGAATAATTAATTTATAACTAAATAAAAATAATAAAATGAGTGGATTTATAGTAACAATGGTAGCGTTTGTAGGATATGGAGTATGCAAAGTGTTAAAAAGAGATTAAATAGTAAAAATTAAAATGGAAGTATTAGATAAGTTTTTTTCTGGATATTCATATAAATTTGACAAAGGATATCCTGACATGAATAATACTCAGGATGTTTTGTTATTAGAATCACTTATTAGTGAAGTATTAGGGGAAGAATTTAAATTAAATGAAAAAGCTTTAAATTGGAGTGATTTATCTAGCGAATCTAGAAAATTAGTAAGATTAACTACCTTAGCAAATCAAATAGCAAATAAAACTCCATTTACTTTAGAAAATGGTAATGAAGTAGTATTAAATTTTAAAGACCCATCATATGTTGATATGTTTACAAATCAAAAAGTAGATGATATTAGGGGTATTGGGGGTAACAGCATAAATAATTTTAAGTTTTTTATTGATAATAATGGAAATGAATATTCGTTTAAAGAAATTAAAAAAACTAAAGAATTAGGAGGTGCAGGAGGTAATAAAGCCCAAACCTCCGAGCGTCAAGAACGCAGTCTTATTGATGCTATTAATAGTGTTAAAGGTATTAAAACATTAGTTGGAGCTAATGGGTATAAAATTGAAAATATCATCAAATCAGAAAAAATGCCCGATCCACCTAGAGCCGAGGCGTATGCTGATATAAGATTAATTATAAAGGACTCAAATCCTTATCTATTATCTGCCAAGGGTTTAGTTACTCCTAGTATAGCAGGTGGTGGTTTACAAGGTGTTACTCAAATAAATGATGATTTAGCTAATTTTGTAGCCGATTTTTACCAAGATGCCTATGAATATTATAAAGAAGTATTTGATGGTAATGATGAAATTAATTATGATACAAATCTATATAAGACATCTTATATGAAAGATGTAAATAGAATAGTACCACAAAATTTAATCGATGATATGTTAAGGGGTAATGAAGCTATGGGTGGACCAGTTGATGGTTACTATATAGGCCCTATGGAAGTAGAATATAAAGTAGAAAATAATAAAATTGTAACTAACGGTGATATTATACCTTTAGATAAATTTGCAGAAAAATATGAAAAAATATTTATGCATATAAAAAAAAGATCAGGAGATTATTATTTTACAGATGCTCTACAAACAGTAAATGGAATAACAATACCCCTTATATTTACTAATAAACCCAATGGGAAGATGGCTAAATCTAGATTAGGAGCTAACCCAAAAACTAGAGGACAAAAAATAATATAATATGTGTAAAAAATGTGGATGTAATACTTGCGAGGTAGAAATTAAAGGTCCTCTATTAACAGAAGGTAAAATAAAATCTTTGTTATCTAAAAATTTACAATTCCATATTGATGGAAATATACCTTTATGTGAATCACAATTGGAGTTAAAACCAAAATCACTTTTACTTAAAGAAGTTAAAAAAATGTATTCTCGTAATGTATTAGATTTAAGTAAAGAAGATAAATTACTAATGGAAACCTATACAAGCAAAAAAGGATATTTAAAAGAAAAAATTAAAGGTATAGACGGTAAGGCATGTTGGAAAGGATATAAATACGCAGGCACTAAAAAGAAAGGTGGTAAAACTGTTGATAATTGTGTTCCAATGGAAGAAGATATGGACATTAATGAATTAATGGAAATGGAAATTATCGATGAAAATATTACAGAAGCCAAATATCAAGGCAAAACAGTTACATTAAATAAACCAACACGGGGTGATAGTAAAAAATTTAAAGTATACGTTAACTCTGGTAAAAAAAATGCTGATGGTTCTATTAAAGTAAAAAAAGTAAATTTTGGTCACGGTGGTACATCTGCTAAACGTCCAACTATGAGCATTAGAAAATCAAACCCTAAACGTAGAAAAGCATTTAGATCAAGATTTAATTGTGACTCACCAGGACCTAAAACAATGGCAAGATATTGGTCTTGTAAAGCATGGTAATAGAATTGGATTCCTTTAATAGAGATTGTATATTTATGCCTATAAAAATAAAATAAAATGGATAACTTTGATTTAAAAAAATATTTAGCTGAAGGTAAGCTATTAAAAGAAAACCAATCTCCTAAATTTAAAATAGATGATTTTGTTCAACCTAAAAGCCGAGATAAATATATTGGTCAAATTGAAGATGTTTACATTAATAAACCTGAAAATCTAGAAATGAAAGATGGTGAATATGTTTATTCAGTTGCAAAATTAAATCATAGAGGAAGAAATGCAATGTCATTTGATTTTAAAGAATCAGATTTAGAATCAATATCTGACCCAACTGATTATATAAGGAGTTTAACCCCATCCAGAAGAAGAAATTAATGAAAGAACTGAACACATTCAGAAAATTCCTTACAGAAGAAGAAGAACATGGGTATACTCTTTATACTACTAATGTTGAATACGATAACGGAAAAACCGGCTATATGTACCAATTAGTAAATTCAGAAGACGATGAAGAAAATAAAATTGGTTTTGACCAATTATATTTTGTAGGAAAAGGAGACGCATCTGATCCACAAGTATTCTCAGGTAAAGATTTTAAAGACTTTGATCAAGGTAGTTATCAAGAAGAAGAAGTATCGGCTGAGGAAGCTATGGAAATATATAAAGAATTAAAAGATATATAACCATATAAAAGAAGAAAATAAACATATAGACTAATTCATAGCTAGTCGATTTTAATAATAAACAACATGAGATCTGTGGCCTCCTATTTGGAGAAGTCACTTTTTTTATGTATATTTACGTATAAAATAAAATAATAAATGAGTAAAAATATAGTAATGGTTGGAGCAGGAGTAGCAAATGTAAATGCCGCTACTAAACTTATTGATAACAACTTTGATGGCAAAATTACGATTATTGATATGGGTAAAAATCCATATGATAGGCAATATTCAGAGGTAATGGAAGGTTTTTTAGGAGCTGGTGGTTGGAGTGATGGTAAACTAACATATCATACCTCTATTGGAGGGCAATTATCTAAATATTGTGGTGAAGAAAAGGCTATGGAGTTATTTGATAATGTAATAGATAACTTTAAGAGATTTCACCCTAAACCTGAGGAAGTACAATGTTCTGATCCTCAAGCTGAACCTGATTTTATTAAACCATATTTTGGGCTACGCTTATTTCCAGTGTGGCACGTTGGTACAGATTATCTGCATGAAATAGGTAAAAACTGGTATGATTTCTTAGTAGATAACGGTGTTGAGTTCATATGGGAACAAAAAGTATCTAGTATTAACTTTAGAACACATGAAGTAGTTTTTAAATCTGTTAAACCTGAGTTTGCTAATATGGATAATGATAGTTTATTTTATGATAAACTTATTTTTGGTGTAGGTAAAAGTGGTATTGACTTTGGTAAACAGTTAGCTGAACAATACGACTTACCAACTGAAGCCAAATCAGTTCAAATAGGAGTTAGATTTGAAGCACCACAAGAACACTTTCAAAAACTTATTGATGTATCTTATGATTTTAAACTATATAAAAAGTTTGATGAAGAAGGTGTATCGCTTAGATCCTTTTGTACCAATAATAATGCTGCTTATGTTGCTGTAGAGGAAACATATGGAGATCACAGTTACAATGGTCATGCTAAAAAGGATGAATCATTTAGAAATAACATGACTAATTTTGGTATACTAATGGAGATTAAAGGTATTGATGATCCATTTATTTGGTCTAGAGATGCAGTAAAAAAATTACAAATAGATAATACAGGTACATATTATAGCCCAACACGTAAGCCATCTACTACCTCAGAAGGCAATAATGTATCAGCAATACAAGTAGATGATTTAAATCCACTACATGATTCATTAGGGGAATATGCTCAATATATTATTGATTTTATTGAAGATATGAAAAAAGTATTTCCAACATTAAAAGATGATTGGGGCGTATACATGCCGGAAGTAAAATATTTATCTCCGGAACCACTCGTTGATTATACTAATTTATCATTAAACTCATACCCTAATGTGCACTTTGTAGGTGATGCGTTAAGTGCACGTGGTATAACAGTTAGTGGCGCTCAAGGAACATATGTAGCAGAACATATATTAAAAGATTTGGATACCTTAATTATTTAACGTATATTTAAGTATAATTAAAAAATATGAAAAAAATAGATACAGGATTTAGTTATAGAGAGTTTAAAACACCTGAAGGTGATATTATTAAAACATTTGATAATAAATTACATGATTGGGATGGGCCAGCTATAGTTAGAGCTAATGGCACCAAGGAGTATTATCTTTATGGTAGAGAGCTTTCATCATATGAGTGGAAAGAAACTCAAAGAGATAGGATAGGTTTACCTCCCGCAAAAAATCCATTATTTAAAGCATCTTTTCAATAATATGAGGATAGGATTAACAGGTACTATGAGTGTAGGTAAAACTACACTTGTAGAAGCTCTTAAAGAGTCAAATAAGTTTAAACATTACAAGTTTGCTACTGAAAGGTCTAAGTATCTGAGTGATTTAGGTATACCACTTAATACTGATTCTACCTTAAAGGGTCAAACTGTATTTTTAGCTGAACGTTGTGCTGAGTTGTTAAATGAAAATATGATTACTGATAGAACCATAATAGATGTTATGGCATTTACTCAAAAAGCTAATTCTATTAAATTTAAGGATAAAAAGTTATTTGAGGAGTATGCTAAACGATTTATTAGCGAATATGATTATGTTTTTTATATTCCAATGGAGGGAGTTAAATTAGAAGATAATGGTGTACGTTGTATAGATGAGGATTATAGGAATGAAATAGACTTTGCTATTAAACAAGTAATTAAGTTTTATGGTACAGAAGCTAAGAATATAATTTCAATACCTCCACGTTTAACAGTTAGTGAGAGAGTAGCATTTATTGAGGGAAACACACCCACTACATATTTATAATAAACTCATTTGAAATGAAAGCATCAGAATTAAAATCCTATATTAGAGAGCAAATCTTAAATGATTTATCATCTTCCCAAGTTGAAGAGGCTAGTGCCGAAGAAGTTGAAAATCAAAAGGATTTAAATAAGGAACTTGAAAAAACTGCCCAATTACAATCACAATTATCCGAAAAAGAGGATTCTATGGATTTTCCCAAAGAATTATTATCACGTCATAGAGATATTATCTTTAGGTTAGTTAAGGTAGGAAGTGATAGAGCTAAGTATGAGTTAATTAATAAAGAGACAGGTGAGCCACATGAACTGGGATTTAGATTTTTCCAATCTGTAGGTGAATTAGAAAGGGATGCAGATAATATTATAATCCCATCAGGTGCTTTAAAATCTACCCAATTTGAATCAGCTATACATGAGGAAGAAGAAGATGATGATAAAAAAGCAGTAGCTGCTGCTAAAGCTTCAAAGGGTAAGTTTAAAAAACTTGATTTAGCTGTTAAAGCACTTAAAGATATTACTACTGAGATGAAATCTTTAGCTAAAAAATATAGTGCTGCTGATGAAACTGAAAAAGAAAAAATTAAAGATACTTTAAAAACAAAAACTTCTAGAAAAAAAGAACTAGAATCTTTAGTTGATAAACTAGAAAAAGATGTCGTTTAAAAAAAATGTTTTTAGTATTTTATCTTTAGTTGTAGTAGTTAGTTTATCTTGTTGGTTATTTTTCTCTTCAGAGGATACAAGTTATGTAGAAGATTATAACAATAAAATTAAAGTTTTAGAATTGAAAATTGATTCATTACATACAATAAATGGTGGGTTAGTAATTAAAATAGATACTTTAAACCAGGCAATAAATAAATTAGATTCACAAATAGGTTTAAAGGATAGTAAAATTAGTACCTTAAAAAATACAATAAATGAAAAAGTTACTGCTGTTGATACTTTTAGTAATAGTGAGCTTGAAATGTTTTTCACAAATAGATACAACAAAGATATCTTTAGAGGAACCGATAGTACGTCTCATAATTAAAGATCTTATTGAAGGTGATGGAATTAAAGAAGAATTATCTATTACTTTAGAAAAAGTTTTACTTTTAAATCAAAAAATAGTTTTGAAAGATAGTATTATAAATACCAATTCTCAACAAATAGATAATTATAATTCTATTATATCAACTAAATCTAAACAAGTTAAAGTTTCTCAAGAATTGACTAGTAAATTAGAAACGGATTTACAAATACAAAAACGTAAAAATAAAATAACTATTGCAGCTAGCATAGCAGCTATTATACTTATATTATTAACTGGGAATTAAAGAATGTCAGACTTAAAAAAAGTAATAAGACAAGAATACCTTAAATGTGCACAAGATCCTGCCCATTTTATGAAAAAATACTGTCAGATTCAGCACCCCCAACGTGGTAGAATTCAATTTAATTTATACCCCTTTCAAGAGAAGGTATTAAATTTATTTAGAGATAATCCATATTCTATAGTATTAAAATCCCGACAGTTAGGTATATCAACATTAGGTGCTGGCTACTCATTATGGTTAATGACATTCCATAAAGATAAAAATATACTCTGTATAGCAACAAAACAGGAAACTGCTAAAAATATGGTTACTAAGGTAAAGTTTATGTATGAAAACTTACCTTCATGGCTTAAGATTGATGCTGCAGAAAATAATAAGTTAAATCTTAGATTATCAAATGGGTCTCAAATAAAAGCTACATCTGCATCTAGTGATGCTGGTAGATCTGAAGCAGTATCTTTGCTGTTAATTGATGAAGCAGCTTTTATTGATAATATTGGAGAAATATGGGCTTCAGCTCAACAAACACTAGCTACAGGTGGTGGGTGCATTGCTTTATCTACACCTTATGGTACAGGTAATTGGTTTCACCAAACATGGACAAGAGCCGAAGCATCAGAAAATGATTTTTTACCTATAAAATTACCTTGGTATGTTCATCCTGAAAGAGATGAGGCATGGAGAAAAAAACAAGATGAGTTATTAGGTGATCCTAGAATGGCTGCACAAGAATGTGATTGTGATTTTAGCACATCAGGTGATGTTGTATTCTATCCTGAGTATTTAGAATATTATGAAAAGTCTTTTATTAAAGATCCTATAGAAAGAAGAGGCATAGACCAAAATCTATGGATTTGGGAAACTGCAGATTATAGTAGAGATTACATGGTAGTGGCTGATGTATCAAGAGGTGACAGTAAAGATTATTCAGCCTTTCATGTTATGGATACTGAAAATAATGTACAAGTAGCAGAATATAAGGGCCAAATAGGTACTAAAGAATATGGTCATTTATTAGTAGGTATAGCTACTGAGTATAATGAGGCTTTATTGATTATAGAAAATGCAAATATAGGATGGGCTACTATTCAAACTGTATTAGATAGAAATTATAATAATCTTTATTACTCACAAAAAAGTGAATTTTCAAATGTTAATTCATACTTTGACAAATATCAAGACCATTCTAAAATGGTTCCTGGGTTTACTATGTCTTCTAAAACTAGACCTATGGTTATAGGTAAATTTCAAGAATATTTAAGTGATAAAGGAGTAACTATACAATCAAAAAGATTAATAGAAGAAATGAAAACCTTTATTTGGAAAAATGGTAGACCAGAAGCCCAAACAGGTTATAATGATGATTTAGTATTATCTTTTGGAACAGGAATGTATGTTAGAGATACTGCATTAAAAAATAACCAAAGGGGAATTGATATGACAAAACAAGCATTACAAAATATGAGAGTTGATAGAACACCATACCAAGGTGGATATGGATCTAATCCCTCAATCCCTAATCCATATACAATAGATACTGGAGAAGGTAAAGAGGATATTAGGTGGCTTTTAGATTAATATTTATAACAATAATTACATACAAAAATGGCTAATAAAAGTGTATTTACAAGATTAAAAAAATTATTTTCTACTGATGTAGTTATCCGTAATGTTGGAGGTAATCAAATAAAAACAGTTGATTCTGGACATATTCAATCTAGTGGTGAGTATGAAACTAATGGGTTAATAGACAGATTTAATAGAGTGTATTCTACAATGCCTACTTCTTTATTAGGAGCTCAATTTAACCTTAATTATCAATATTTAAGAACACAATTATATTCCGAATATGATATAATGGATCAGGATGCTATTATTGCTTCTGCACTTGATATTATAGCGGATGAATCTACTCTTAAAAATGATATGGGTGAAGTACTTCAAATTAGAAGTTCAAATGAAGATATACAAAAAATATTATATAATTTATTTTATGATGTTTTAAATATTGAGTTTAATCTATGGATGTGGATTAGACAAATGTGTAAATATGGAGACTTTTTCTTAAAATTAGAAATAGCTGAAAAATTTGGAGTATATAATGTTATTCCTTATACCGCATACCATATTGAAAGAGTAGAGGGATTTAATCCTGAAAATCCTGCTGAAGTAAAATTTAGATGGAATCCTGATGGGTTTGCTGGAAGTTCTTATGGGTACTATAATGTCCCTAATCAAGGAGATGATAATAGTAAAGGTGGTATAACATATGATAATTATGAAATGGCCCACTTTAGAATGGTAGCAGATGTAAACTATTTACCATATGGTAGGTCATATATTGAGCCCGCAAGAAGACTATATAAGCAATATGCTTTAATGGAGGATGCTATGTTAATTCATAGAATATCTCGTGCACCAGAAAAAAGAGTATTTTATGTAAATGTAGGTTCTATACCACCTAATGAGGTAGAAGCATTTATGCAAAAAACAGTTTCAAATATGAAACGTGCTCCTATGATGGATGAAAAAACAGGAGAATACAATTTAAAGTATAATATGCAAAATATGTTAGAAGATTTCTATATTCCAGTTCGTGGGAATGATAGTGCTACTAAAATTGAAACAACTCCTGGTTTATCATATGATGGAATACAAGATGTAGAATATCTAAGAGATAAATTATTTGCTGCCCTTAAAATACCTAAAGCATTTTTAGGATACGATGAGAATATTGAAGGTAAAGCTACATTAGCTGCTGAAGATATTAGATTTGCTCGTACCATTGATCGTATTCAACGTATTATACTATCAGAACTAAATAAAATAGCATTAGTACATTTATATACACAAGGGTATACAGATGAGACACTTACTAATTTTGAATTATCAATGACAACTCCTTCTATTATATATGATCAGGAAAGAATTGAATTGTTAAAATCCAAAACAGAATTAGCTCAAGCGATGTTAGACCAAGGTTTAGTATCTTCGGATTGGATATATCATAATATTTATCATTTTAGTGAAGATCAATACGAAGAGTATAGGGAATTAGCTAGAGAGGATGCTAAACGTAAATTTAGATTAGCTCAAATAGAAGCTGAAGGTAACGATCCTTTAGAATCAGGCCAATCTTATGGTACACCTCATGATTTAGCTAGTTTATATGGTAAAGGAAGAATGTATAGTGATCCTGGTAATGTACCTGATGGATATGAAGATGATGATCCAAAATTAGGTAGACCACAAGATTCTATTACTACTAAAGGTAAGCAAAGTAATAATTTTGGAAAAGATCCTTTAGGTACAAAACGTATGAAAGATACTGATAAAAATGAGGGAAGTAATCGATCTTCTTTATCCGAATTTGAAAATCCTAAAGTAACATATTTAAAAAATAAAGATATGTTTAAAAAATTGAATAAAAAACAATTAGTTTTTGAAAGAGATAAGAACGATAGTACATTACTGGATGAATCTCAACTAAAGGACTAATATTTATAATTAAATATATTTTTTTGATGAAAATTAAGAATTCTAAATTTAAAAATACAGGTATTTTGTTTGAATTACTTGTACGACAAATCACAGCAGATACCCTTAAGGGTGTTGACTCTCCCGCTATAGACTTACTAAAAAAATACTTTGTAAAAAGTGAATTAGGTCGTGAGTATAAACTATACGAGTCTATACAAAAATCCCCTATTTTAAATGAAAATAGAGCATCAGTTCTTATAGATACAGTATTAGATAGTTCTAAAAAGTTTAATAGGTCTTTTCTCAGAAAACAAAAGTATAATCTTATCAATGAGATTCAAAAACATTATGATGTAAATCAGTTTTTTAACTCTAAGATTAAAAATTATAAAGAACTAGCTTCACTATATACATTGATTGAAGGATACAACTCATCATCTATGATTAATACTGAACAGATAATGAGTAATAAAATAACCCTATTAGAGCATCTAACTAAACAAAAGTTAGATCCTACTAAAAAGGATGAAGTATTACTTGAATTTGCTACCTATGATGAGGATACAAGATCTCTTACCTATAGAATATTATTAGAGAAATTTAATGATAAGTATGAAGTACTAAGTTTAGATCAAAAACAAGTATTAAAAGAATTTATTAATTCTGTAGATTCAACCCCTAGTCTAAGAATTTTTTATAATACTAAAATAAATGAGTTAAAATCTGTTTTAAATACGGAAGCTGAAAATATTAAAGATAAAGCTACTAAAATTAAAATAACTGAGGTTGCTAAACTATTAGTAGAGCTAAGTAAAACAGACAAGATTAATGATGATAACTTAGTTGATTTGTTACAATATTATGAACTAGTAAAAGAAATAAAAATATCGAATGGGGTACAAGTATAAAATTAAAGAACTTGAAGTAGGGGATATTAGCACTAATGATGGAACACAATCCACTGTTAGTGACATCAATCCTGAAACAGGAACTGTTTCTTGGGATATAGATTATGTTCCTGCTTTTGATACTACCTTTAAAGAATTTCAAGAGTTAAGACAATATTTAAATAAACTATCTAAAAAAACTGATGATGTAGTAATTGATCAGTTATCAGATGAAGTTAGTAAATTATTCAATAGATACAGAACTCATATTAGGAAAAATTATTCAGATGAATATAAAAAAACAGGTATGAATGAAGATGAAGTAGATGAAATATCTATGAGTGGAGGTGCGGGAGCATATCTTACTCCATATGCATTTAGACTTCCTAAAAAGAAAAAGAAAAAAAAAATAAAAGAAGCTAATTCTGAAGAAGAAAGTAATAAAGTACCTGAGGCAGCAATGATATTACCTAGGGGTAAAAAAGTTATCTTACAAGCTGAAGAACAAGATTATAAAAGAGGATTAGTTGTAGAATTAACAAACGAAGGTGGGTATAAGATAAATTATTGGTATGGAGATGATGTTAAAATCTATCCAGCTGAAGTTGAAGTTGATGGAGTTTCTATAAAAGATGATGCTAATGAAGTATACATTAAATTCCACCCAGAACTAAATGAAAATAAAATTTCTAATCCTGGTGCAACTTTAGGACCTGGCCCTGCTGCAAGTGAAGATGGAGTAAAAGATAATGCTTATGTAAAGCAATTTAAATATCAACTAGTACCTAAAGACAAACAGGGCAATTATGTACAGAAAGGCTCTGGTCTTGAAGTAAAAAATCTTTTTTAATATTTATAATATGAAATATAAGCTTAAAATTAAAGAAGAAGAAGATAATACTAAAAAATATCATGAATCTCGCATTAATGCGTTTGATGGAATTGAAGATAGATTAGAAACTTTAAAAAAATCTTTAAGATTAGCTAAAATAGATACTATAAAATATTATAGAGATAATCCTAATAATTATTCTGTTGTTTATGGCACAGACTTAATTAATGATTATTTAAATGACATGGAAACTTTATTACAACAATAAAAATAAATTATGAAAAACTTAAAAGCTAAAAATAAAAATCTTATTAAAGAAGATTTAGGAGGAATAGTTGATTTAAAACCTATTACTAAAATTACTTCTTTAAACACCCCTAAAGAAGATTGGGAAAATAAGTTTGATGCTTATTTAGCTGAAGCAGGTAAACCTTCTTTAAATCCTATTGTTGATAATAAAATAGAGACAGAAATTAATACTAAAGAAGGAGAAGAAAAAATTAAATCTGTAGAGAAAAAGACAGCTGAAGAAGTAATTAATACTCAAGACCGGAATTATGATTATTCCCCACAGGTAGATAATATCAATAACGTTAATGGTCAAGAGATGTTAAACGGTGTATATCTAGAAGTTAAATACAACCCAGCTTTAACTATAGAAGAGGCACAAGCTGTTGTTATTAAAAACTTAGCAAAAGATCCTTTATACTATGTTAAAGAAGGTCAATTTGGTGTAAAAGGTTTAGGATATAGTGAAGCTAAAACACAAAAAGCAGAAGGTAAATTTGCTGCCAGTGGGTATAGTGAAAAACTAAAAGATAGTAGTACTGAAATGGTTCCTGTTAAAGAATCAAAAGATAATATACTAAGAAAAATGATTAAAGAATCATTAGGTGGTGTTGTATCTGTAGGTAATCCTAATAGTGTTGCTGTTCAACAAGGTAATGCTATTAAGCAAATGATGAAAGAAGAGGGATTAAATGAATCTCCAAATTCATTAAATACATTTATGAGTTCTTTATCTGAAGAAAATAAAGAAGAAGATCTTCCTATGGACGAAAATGAGGACAAATTCGCTGAAGCAAGAGAGAAAGCAATTGAATCATCTCAAGAAAAGGCTGGTATGTCTGAAGAAGACAAACCAGATTTTATCGATTTAGATGGAGATGGTGATAAAAAAGAATCAATGAAAAAGGCAGCAAAAGATAAAAAGAAAATGAAAAAAGAATCTATTGATAGTAAATTAGCTGAAATCGGAAAGCAGGGTGATATTGTAAAATTAGAAGCCCAAATAGGATTTTTAGATGAAGAAGTAGAAACTAAATCTGCTAGGGTAAATTCAATTCATGAGGATGAAAATTTATCCGAATTGATTGATAAAGGCAAAATGAAAGAAATGCAAAGAGAAATTAAACTTTTAGAAAAAAAGAGTTTAACAATGAAAAAGGTATATGAAAAAATGGCAGGCAAATCTTACCAAAAAGAAGAAATGGTAGATGAAACTGAGAATTTTGATGAAGTATGAGCAAACAATTATTAATAGAAACACATGCTATTAAAATCTCTCCTTCTCAAATAACTGAGGGAGTAGATGGAGAAAACACTGCACTATTAGTTGAAGGTGTATTAGCCACAGCGGAAGTTAAAAACGGCAATGGTCGTTATTATTCAAAAGACTTATGGGAACGTGAAATGGATAAATATAGCGAACTCATTAAACAAAGACGTTCAATGGGTGAATTAGACCACCCTGAATCTTCAGTAGTAAATTTAAAAAATGTATCCCATCTAATATCTGAATATAATTGGGATGGTGATAATGTAATAGGTAAAATAGAAGTTTTACCTACTCCTTCTGGTAATATATTAAAGGAACTTATCAAAAGTGGTGTAACCGTAGGTGTATCATCACGTGGAATGGGTTCACTTGAGGATAGAGGTGGTGTGATGGAAGTCCAAGATGATTTTGAATTATTGTGTTGGGATTTTGTTAGTACTCCTTCAAACCCAGGGTCATACATGCATATGATTAAAGAAGGTAAAGAAACCATACAGTATGATTATACTAAAATAAACCAAATAATAACCGAAATCCTTTGCTCTAAAGGTAACTGTCCTATATTCTAAATACTGCCTTACAGCTTTTTAATTTTTAAGAATACTCATATACGTATTATCATAATACAGCATGATATTCTTATATGCTGTTCAATTAATGTATTATTTCTATTACGTTTTATTAATAAACGTATTTCACAAACTAAATTTTGGGATTATTATGACAAATAAAAATTTGTTAAAAGAAGCAATTGCTGATGCAAAGGCCGTAAAGGAAACTGCTATCGCAAATGCTAAACTTGCTCTAGAAGAAGCTTTTACCCCACATTTGAAATCTATGTTATCTGCTAAATTGCAGGAAATGGATGATGACGATGATGATGTAAAAGAAGAAAAAGAGGAAGTTGATGAAAACAGCGAAACAACTGCATTTGATTATGCTAATTCTACTGCTGGACCTACTTTAGATCCTATACCTAAAAAGGTTGGGAAAAGTCAATCAAAAAGCTATGCTGATAAAGCTAGTGTAATGAAAGATATTAAAGAAGAAGAAGTAGAAGAGGAAATTGATTTAGATGAGTTACTAGCTGAACTTGAAGATTCTAAGAAGGGTAACGAAGAAGAGCAGAAAAAAATGGAAGGCGCTATCAGAGATGATAGAGACCACATTAAAAGTCTTGAAAAAGATCTTGCTGACGACGAAAAGAAATTAGCTAAATTAAAAGCTGATAAAAAAGACGACGTTAATGAGAATGCTCGTACTGATGCAGAAGAAGAAGGATATAAAGATGGAATGAAGGACGAAAAAGAAGACCTCATGAAAGAAGATGCCCGTACTGATGCAGAAGAAGAAGGTTACTTGGATGGAGAAGAGGACGGAAAAGAAGACATGGAGGGAACGATGGATGATGAAGAAATCGATCTTGAAGATATGTCAGAAGACGACCTTAAAGGATTCATCGAGGATGTCATTAAGGATATGGTTGCAGGTGGAGAAATTGAGCCTGGTGACGAATTTGTTGAAGACGAAGTTGAAGACGAAGTTGAAGTTGAAGACGTTGAAGACGTGGATGTAGAAATCGACGAGGAAATGAAAAAAGACGACGATAAAGTTGACGAGGAAATGTCTGATCCTGACATGCGACATGGAGATAAGGGAGATAGCGAAATTGAAAAAGAAACTGAAAAAATGAGATTTAAAGAGGTAATGAGTGAAATCGAAACCCTTAAATCTGAATTACAAGAAGTTAATCTTTTGAATGCTAAGTTACTTTATACTAACAAAATCTTCAAAGAAAAAAACTTAACTGAAAATAAAAAGGTTAAGGTGTTAAAAGCATTTGATAATGCTAAGACTGTTAAAGATGCAAAATCTATTTTTGAAACTTTAAGTGAAGGGATATTAGATACCCCTACTATTAATGAATCAATCAAAAGAGGTGCTGCTTCAAAAGCTACAGGTTTAGAACCTAAAACTGAAAAACAGCCTATCATTGAATCAAATGATGTTTACAACCGCATGCGCAAGCTTGCGGGATTAATTTAATTTTAAACTTTTAAAAACTTAAAAAATGAGCTTAAATACTCTTTTAGAAAGTGCAAATCCCTACCACTCTGTACAGAGTGATGCCGCCAAATTATCTGGTAAATGGGAAAAAACAGGTTTATTAGAAGGTTTAGATGGTGCCCACAAAAACAACATGGGTATTATTCTTGAAAACCAAGCTAAACAACTTGTAGTAGAATCTAGTCAAACAGGCGGAGGAGCCGCTTCAAGTGGTACATTTCAATCACAAACTGCTGTTAATACAGGAGGTCAGTGGGCTGGAGTTGCTTTACCATTGGTAAGAAAAGTATTTGGTCAAATTGCAGCGAAAGAATTCGTTTCAGTTCAACCAATGAACTTACCTTCTGGTCTAGTATTTTTCTTAGATTTCCAATATGGAACTGATAAGACTCCCTTTGCTTCTGGTAATTCATTATATGGAAATGGTACTGCTGCAACTGCTCCTTTTGGAAATGATTCAGCTGGAGGATTATATGGTGCTGGAAGATTTGGATATTCTACACAGAATACTCAATCTATTGTAGCTACTGCAGGTGGTACTTTTGTACAGGATGCAACATGGAGTGATTTTAATTTTGATTCTACTTACTCAGCATCTGCTGTGAATAATGAATTTTATAGGATTGCAATACCAACAAGTTCTTTAGAGCATCTTGATGCTCAAGGAGTAGCTGGTTTCCAATTATTTTCTGGATCAGTTGCCGCTGGTGTCACTTCTGCTAACGCTGGAGACCAACTTGCTGCTTTTACTACATATAATGGAGCTGCAAATGTTAATTTCTTTGTAACTAAATCTTTGTATCCTGCAGTTAATGCAACTGGATCACAAACTATAGTTTACCAAATCCAACCTACTGATCAATACAGAGGTGATTTTGAAAGTGGAAACGCTGAGCCTAACAGCTTAAACTCTCCATCAATTGCTATTCCTGAGATTAACGTACAGATGAAATCATCTGCTATTGTAGCCAAAACTAAGAAGCTAAAAGCCGTATGGACTCCTGAGTTCGCACAGGATCTTAATGCTTACCATGCATTGGATGCTGAAGCTGAATTGACTTCTATCTTAAGTGAGTATATTTCACTAGAAATTGACCTAGAAATTTTATCTATGTTGATTGAAAGTGCTGCCGCTGGTACTGAAGTATGGTCTGCAGTTAATAATAGATCTATTGTTGATAATGGTGCTGATGGTGTTGTTACTGATTTAGGTTTCTATAACTCTCAAGGACAGTGGTTCCAAACTTTAGGAACTAAAATTCAAAAATTGAGCAATATTATTCACCAGAAAACTCTTAGAGGTGGTGCTAACTTCATGGTATGTTCTCCTTCTGTAGGTACTATTTTGGAATCAATTCCAGGATTTGCTGCTGATTCAGATGGTGATGCTGCACAAGCTAGCTACGCATTTGGTGTACAAAAAGTTGGTCAATTGAATGGTAGATACAAAGTATACAAGAATCCATATATGACTGAGAACGTAATCCTATTAGGATTTAGAGGTGCTCAGTTCTTGGAAACTGGTGCTGTATTTGCTCCATATATTCCTTTGATCATGACTCCTTTAATTTACGATCCAGAAACCTTCACTCCAAGAAAAGGTCTCTTAACTCGTTATGCTAAGAAGATGGTTAGACCAGAATTTTATGGTACAATCGAAGTAAGTGGTTTAAATACTCTATAATTAGAATATTTTTACTTAAAAATAAAGAGAGGCGCTTTTGCGCCTCTTTTTTTATTCTTACCATATTTAATTAAGAAACTAAATAACAATAACTTTCTTCATATTTATCAACAAAATATAATATGAATGTACCAATATATGATGGTAATCCTGTTTGGGATGCAAACGCAGTGCCATTTGGATTTTATAATAATCAAACTGATTTTCAAGGAGATGCTGTAAAAGTAGCTAAATTCTGTGCTGCTAGATTAGGTTACCCCCTAGTAGATATTGAATTACAATCTGGATCGTTTTTTACTGCCTTTGAAGAGGCCGTTACCATATATGGTAACGAGTTATATGCGTATACTATACGAGATAATCAACTATCTCTAGAAGGTACATCTACGGGCAGTAATTTAAACCATGCGTTAATAACACCGAATTTTGAACCAATAGTTAGATTAACTGAGCAATACGGGTCAGAAGCAGGTTCAGGAGGAAATGTCCCTTATTATTCAGGTTCATTCTTATTAACCTCAAGTATTCAAGACTATTCATTTGATTCATTTTTATCTGGTAGTAATCTTACAGGTTCTGAATATAATTTAGGATTAGAAGTTAAAAGAGTATTTTACCAAGAACCAGTTCCGGCATCAGCTGCATTACTATCTCCATATAGTGGTTTTGGTTTTGGGGGGTCAATAGCTGCAGGTTTAATAGGTGTAGGTGGATTTGGAGCAGGCATGGGATTCTTAATGATGCCTCTAAATTATGATTTACAGGTTATTCAAAGCATTGAAATGAACCAAATGGTTAGAAGAAGTAATTATAGCTTTGAAATAAAGAATGATAAATTAAGAGTTTTTCCGGTTCCTATAAGTAATGGTGGGATTGGATTAGGAACTGATTTAAGTGTAGGGGGTTCTTTAACATTAACTAATAACCCAACAACTACCTCTAACATCAATGTTATCTTACCCTTAACTGGCGTGTCAGGAAGTGGAGCTACTGGAAAAGTATATAGTAATGGAGTTACTATTAATAAAGTAGAGGTTGTTACTGGAGGAAGTGGGTATATTAATGGAGATATAATAGTAATTACTCAAAATGATTTGTTAAACGCAGGTTTTACAGTTACTAATGCTAATTTAAATATTACAATTGGTACTGGTAATTTAACCTCAGTAGCAACTGCTGGAAGAATTTGGTTTGAATATATTTTAAGAAATGAAAGAGTAAATAGTTCAATTAAACAACTTCCAACTCAAGTAACTAATGTTTCAAATTCCCCATATACTAACCCTAACTATGACCATATTAACTCTGTTGGTAGGCAATGGATTTTTGAATATTCTTTAGCTTTAAGTAAAGAAATGTTAGGGTATGTAAGAGGCAAATATAGTAGTATACCTATACCCAATGCCGAAATTAATTTAAATCAAGGAGACTTAATATCAGCAGCAACAGCAGAAAAAACTGCACTAACTGAAAGATTAAGATCGTATTTTGATGAAACTTCTAGACAAGCTTTATTAAATAGAAGAGCAAGTGAAGCTGAAGCTAAAATGACGGAACTTCAACAAGTTCCTTACACAATTTATATAGCATAATATGGCAATGTATACAAGACAGAGAGATGTCTCTCTGGTAAGAAAATTTAATAGAGAAATAATGGGGAACATTATTACTCAACAGTGCGCTATTTACCAGTTTAAGTTAGAAGAAACTAAAACTAATATATATGGTGAAGCAGCTGAAGAAAAATATTATGATGGTCCCTTTTTATTTAATGTTTTAATAAATAGATCTAATGAGGCATATGCCGAAGGAGATGAGGGTATTCAATTCAATCAACCTATTGAATTTTATTTCTTTAGAGATGATTTAGTAGATGCTAAAGTAGTTCCAGAAGTAGGAGATATTATTTTATACCAAGAAGGTTATTATGGTGTACAAAGTACAGTTGCTAATCAATATTGGGGTGGTAAAAATCCATCTTATCCTAATAATGACTCTAATGGTGAACCTAACCCATTAAATCCAGGCTTAAATGAGTTTGGTAATAATTTATCAATTTTAGTATCAACATATTATATCCCTTCAGATAAAGTTGCTATTTCACCTTATATAGAAAGATTCTAATGGCAGGACCTAGAAAACCAATTCCCAAATCCCAAAGAGAAATAAGTAACAGTAAACAAGTTGCTTTTAAAGGTATAGAAGACCGAGGTGCGGTTGGAAACCCTAATAAAGATGACATAAATGTAAATACTCTTACTCAAGCTCAATCTACTGGTATAGAATTTAATAGATCTGAGCAGATGAGTTTTAAAGGGGATAGTACTAAACAATATTCAGTTGGTATTAAAGATATAGATGAGGCAGTATTCTATTATTTTCATAATGTAATAAAACCATTTGTTTATCAAAATGGAGAAAGACGAGAAGTTCCTGTAATATATGCTGCTCCCGAAAGATGGAAATCTTTCCAACGTGATGGCTACTATAGAGATAAAGGGGGCGCTATAATGTTACCTATTTTAGTAATAAAAAGAGATACTTTATCCAAAGATAGAACAGTAGCTAATAAATTAGATTCTAACCAACCTAATTTGTATGGTGTATTTTCTAAAAGCTTTAGTCCTAAAAATTTTTATAGCAATTTTGCAACTTTAAATAATAGAAAACCCGTAGAAACTTTTCAAGTAGTTGCACAACCTGATTATGTTACTTTAGAATATAGCTGTATAATTCAAACATATTACATGGAACAGCTAAATAAAATAGTAGAAGCATGTGAGTATGCATCTGATTCATATTGGGGTAATCCTGAAAGATTCCAATTTAGAGCTTTTATAGATAGCTTTAATACTGCTACTTCATTAACAATTAACCAAGATAGATTAGTAAAAGGTACATTCGGGATTAGATTACGAGGATATATTATTCCTGATACAATACAAAAGGAATTAAATTCAATGAAAAAATACAATTCTAAAGCTAAGGTAACTATTACTAGCGAAGTAGTTAGTGATATGAAAGATACTTTAGTACAAAGAAATCCTACTAGCGATAGAAGGGAAAGAAAATGATTTTTTAAAGAATTTCTTCATATTTATAATTAATCAAGTATAAACAATTAAACAAAAATTTTCGTATGAAAAAGTTATCAGAAGAGGAATTGAAATCATTAAAAGAATTCCAAGACAAAAATAATAAAATAATTGCCGATTTAGGATCAATTGAATTAAATATTAATATCTTAAAAGGTCAAAAAGATGAAGTATTAGAAGAATTTAAAGGATTACAAGATGAATCAAATAAATCTGCCAAAAAATTACAAGATAAGTATGGTGCAGGTAATATTGATTTAAAAACTGGGGAATTTACCCCAGAAGAACCAGCATCAAAATAACTTTTTAAAATAATTTCTAATATTTATAATTAAAATAATATAAATATAATATAAACAATGGCAGAAACATTAATATCCCCAGGTGTATTAGCAAGAGAAAACGATCAATCCTTTGTAGGAGGTAGACCAGTTACTTACGGAGCAGCTATTATAGGCCCTGCAGTAAAAGGTCCTGTTGGGATACCAACAGCCGTTTCTTCTTTCTCACAATACGAATCTATTTTTGGAAGTACTGTAGAAAGTGGTTCTCAATATTATAGTTATTTAAATTCAATAGCAGCAAGAAATTATTTTTCTCAAGGAGGTGAAGGATTATTGATAACTAGAATAGTTACAGGATCATTTGCAGGTGCAGTTACTTCAGGTAGTGCTGAAGGAGTCAATAACTCAGGCATTGATGCTATAGATGTTGGAATAAACGGTACTCTTGCTTATGAAAAACAAGCATTTCAGTTAAAAACAATTTCTGAAGGAACAATAATGAATAACTACCAATTGACATCGTCAGCTGGTGGTACATTAGTTTCTGGTTCTGGAGATAATTTAAGATGGGAAGTTAATTCTTCAAATACATCATCAGGGAATTTTTCATTGCTTATTAGAAGTGGAAATGACACATCAAATGCAAGAACTGTATTAGAATCATATAATGATTTATCAATGGATCCTACAGCACCAAATTATGTTGCTAAAGTAATAGGAGATACTTTTTTTACAATTGCTACTGATGGGTCTGATACTTATGTAAAAACAAATGGTAATTACCCGCAAGCAAGTAATTTAGTATATGTTTCTGCCGTTAATACACCTACTCCTGAGTATTTTGATAATGATGGAACAGCTAAAAACATATTTACTGGAAGTTTACCTGCAATAGGATCAGGTTCATTTACAGATGCCACAGGTAATAACTTTGAAAATAATACTGCTCTATTTAATGAAAATATTACAGCAGATAATATTCAAGGAATTAGTGCTAATGATTATACACAATCAATTGCTCTATTAAATAATTCAGATTTATATGATTTTAATGTAGTAGCAGCTCCTGGTTTAATAAAATCACTACATTCATCTCAAGTTACTTCATTAGTAAGTTTAGCTCAAAATAGAACAGATTGTATAGCAGTAGTTGACATAGTGCCTTATAATTCTACCATTAATACTGCTGTAACACAAGCATCAGGATTTGATAGTTCTTATGCCGCTACTTATTGGCCTTGGCTACAAACTGTTGATCCTGGATCAGGACAGACAGTATGGGCTCCGCCATCAACATATATTCCTGGTGTTTATGCTTTTACAGATGCTTCTTCAGATCCATGGTTTGCACCAGCAGGTCTAATTAGAGGATCTTTAGGAAATGTAATAAGAGCTGAAAGAGCTTTAACCTCAGGTAATAGAGATACATTATATGTTGCTAATGTTAACCCAATAGCCACATTCCCAGGAAATGGAATTGTAGTATTTGGGCAGAAAACATTACAGAAAAGAGCAAGTGCTTTAGATAGAATAAATGTAAGAAGATTGTTAATTGCTCTTAAAAGTTTTATTTCTCAAGTATCTGATAATTTAGTATTTGAACAAAATACTATTGCTACTAGAAATAATTTCTTAAGTCAAGTAAATCCTTATTTAGAATCTGTACAACAAAGACAAGGTTTGTATGCATTTAAAGTAGTAATGGATGAAACTAACAATACCCCGGATGTAATAGATAGAAACCAATTAGTTGGTCAAATATTTTTACAACCTACAAAAACCGCTGAATTTATAATTCTGGACTTTAATGTTCTCCCAACAGGAGCTACATTCCCAGATTAAAAAATTTAGAGTTTAAATATTTATAATAAAATAGATAATATAAAATAAAATGGCAGTATTAGATCCAAACGAAATATTTTTTACAGCATTCGAGCCCAAACAAAAGAATAGGTTTATTCTTTATGTAGATGGAATTCCCTCATACCAAATTAAAGGTATGGGAGCCGTTACATTAAATCAAGGCACCGTTGCTCTAAATCATATAAATGTCCAAAGATTTGTAAAAGGTAAAACAACATGGGCCCCAATATCAATGACCCTATTTGATCCTATTACACCAAGTGGTGCTCAAGCCGTAATGGAATGGGTTAGATTACATCATGAATCAGTAACAGGTAGAGATGGGTATAGTGATTTTTATAAAAAAGATCTTACTTTAGATGTACTTGGTCCTGTAGGTGATATTGTATCCGAATGGATTATTAAGGGAGCTTTAATTACTTCTGCTAATTTTGGTGATTACAGTTGGGATACTGAAAATGCTGCTCAAGAATTAACTTTAGAAGTACAACCTGATTACTGTATATTGAATTTCTAATAATTTTATTTTAAAATATATTACAAATAGCTTGGCTTTGGTCAAGCTTTTTTGTATCTTGATATGTATTAACAAAGATAATGTTATAAATAAATAAAGATTATGAGTGAATTTAAATTCCCTACTGAAGAAGTAGAATTACCCTCAAAAGGTATAGTATACCCTAAAGATCATCCTTTATCAAGTGGCAAAATAGAAATTAAATATATGACCGCTAGGGAAGAAGATATTCTTTCTAACCAATCATTTATTCAAAAAGGTACCGTATTAGATAGATTAATGTCTTCTTTAATTGTAAATAAAGACATTAATATTGATGATTTAATAGTAGGAGATAAAAATGCTGTATTTGTAGCCGCTAGGATATTAGGGTATGGCAAAAATTATGAGGTTACTATTAAAAACCAATCGCACACAATAGATTTATCCACTTTAGATAGTAAAGAATTTGATACTAAAGAGTTAGAACAAGGAAAAAATGAATTTTCATATACTTTAGAAAATACAGGTACTGTTCTTACTTATAAAATTTTAACAGGTAGAGATGAAAAAGCAATAGAAAGAGAGATTGCTGGTCTTAAAAAAATTAATAAAGAATCCTCTGCTGATTTAACTACACGTTTAAAACATATGGTCCTTTCAGTGGATGGTAAGGAAGAGAAAAAAGATATTAGAAATTTTGTAGACAATTATTTATTAGCCCGAGATTCAAGAGCATTTAGAGAACACATTAGAAAAACACAACCTGATGTTAATTTAAATTATATTCTTGAAAACGGAGAGGAGGTGGCCATTCCTATTGGTCTGAACTTTTTTTGGCCTGACCTCTGAAATAGCTCCCCAAATTAGAAAAAATTTATTTAAATCTCTCCATGATATAGTATTTCATGGAAATGGTGGATTTGATTATAATACAGTGTATAATATGCCCATATGGTTAAGAAAATTTACATTTGTTGAAATCCAAAACCATTTTAAAGAACAAAATAAATCCTCGGAAGATAATACCCAAAAAGGTTCTTCTACATTAGTAGATAAAGATGGTAAAGTTAATACTCCTTCATTTTTAGAAGCTAGCAAACAATATAAAGGTAAAACAGGTTATAAATAACAATATTTATAATAAAATACACTTTAGATGGCTACTAAAAAAGAAATTGAATTACAAATAGAACAAAATCGTCTTTTAAAAGAATCTAACCAACTCTTATCTGAACAGTTAAAACTTAATAAAGAATCTGTTGAAGAAAGTGATGATTTTAGTAATGCACTTAAGTCTCAATTAAAAAATATTAAATTACAACTTGCCGAAAAAAATGAAGTATTATCTATAGATAAGCGTATATCAAAACAAGCAAACGATGCTTATGCTGCGGACCGTGAAAACATAGGTACTAAAAATTTTGCAAACGATTTAGCTAAAAAACAATTATCCCTTAAAAGAGATATATTGGTATTAGATCAAAAATCAAATTCATTTACAGAAGGAGATTTAGAAACTCAATACAACATTAATAATTCTATACAAGAAAGAATAAAACAAGCTAAAGAATTAGATGCATTATATAGTAGTCAATTAGAAACAGCTGCAGAAATGTCTAAAGATTCTGGAGTTAGGATATTTTCTGGTTTAGAAGGAATAGCTGATAAAATAGGATTGAAAAAATTTGCTCCAGAAATTAAAGAAGCTGGGGATGCAGCCAAGGCAGCTTTTCTTGATCCTAAATTTGAAAAAACTCCTCTCCTAGCTGGGATATCTAGCTTAGGACCTTCATTAAGGAAAGCATTAGGACCTTTAGCATTTGTTTTAGCTTTATTAGATGCCTTAAAAGAATCTGATAAGGTTGTAAGCGATATGGCTAAAAACCTTAATAAAAGTTATCAAGAAGCGGCCCAGTTAAAAATAGAATTAACAAGTGCTGCTAATGCTAGTGGTAATATATTTGTAACTTCCGCAAAGTTAGCTGAAACTTTATTATCAATAAATTCCTCATTAGGTACTAATGTAAAATTAAGTGATGAAATGCTTGTTCAGTTTACTGAAATGAGAGAAATGGCCGGGTTTACTAATGAGGAATTACAAGGAATAGCTGCTATTTCATTAACTACTGGTGAATCGATGAATGATATCACTGGTGAATTTATGGCTCAAGCTAAAATTTCCTCAATACAAAATGGTGTTTTATTAAATGAAAAAGAATTACTAAAAGGTATTAAAGATGTATCCGCAGCTACTACCCTATCTTTAGGTAAAAACCCCGGATTAATAGCAGATGCAGTAGCTACCGCTAAGGCCTTAGGTATGGAATTATCTAAGGTAGATGCAATAGCAGGAAGTTTATTAGATTTTGAATCATCAATATCAGCTGAATTAGATGCTGAAATGTTATTAGGTAGAGATATTAATCTTGAAAAAGCAAGACAAGCAGCTTTAGATAACAATTTAGCTACAGTAGCAAAAGAATTATCAGAACAAGCTGGTACTTCTGCAGAATTTGGTGCTATGAATAGAATCCAACAGGAAGCTATTGCCAAAGCTGTTGGAATGGGTAGAGATGATTTAGCACAAACTTTATTTGTACAGGAACAATTAGCAGGAGCAACTGGAGACGAGGCAGCTGAACAAGAAAAATTACTAAATAATAAAATAGCTCAAGTAGGATTAGCTCAAGCTCAAGCAATTTATGCTAAAGAAGGTATTGAAGGTCTTAGACAACAAGCTGGTATGGCTGATAGGATGAAAGCCTCTATGGATAAATTAAATGAAGTATTTGTTTCATTAGTAGAACCTTTAATGCCCGTATTAGATATATTTGTTTCAATACTTGATCTTGTTGGGTTAATTGTACAAGCATTAAAGCCTCTATTTGATTTTGCAAGTTTTTTAGGATCAGGATTAAATGATTTATTACGTAGTGGAGGTAGTTTACTTACAGGAGGTGAAGCAGATTTTTCAAATGTAAATGCAGCAGGGAAAAGATTAGCATCAGATAACTATTTAGGACAATTTCTTGGAGGAGAAGGTGGAGGTTATTATTCTGATATGGGTTCTGAGTTAATGGCTAAAGGTGGAATAGTAACAAAACCTACTAGAGCTATAATAGGAGAAGCAGGACCTGAAGCAGTAGTACCTTTATCTAAAGAATTAAAAGTAGATAATTCTAAAATGGAAAAATCTTTAGAGGAAATTGCATCATTATTATCAAAACAAAGCTTCTCTCCTGTAGGGTTATATGAAATTCAATAATTTAATATTTATAAACAAAACATAATTATGAGCCTATTAGAAAAATTAACAAGCGGCAATAGCCAATTAGCAGGTTTAAATGGTGTATCACCATCTATACCAAATTTTGATCAATCTACTTTACATAGAGATTATTCAACTATAGGAGAACCTGATTCAGAAAACGTAAGACCTAGAAATGGTGTATTACCTATGGAATCTCAATTAGTCCCCCCTAATTCACCAGAACAATATATTTTAAATTTGCCTAGATAATATAAGTGTGCTAATAGAGAAAAAAACAGATCTCACATCCCTAAGATATAGTAAAGATCGTATGGGAGGAGGGAGTAGTAATGAACCCTTTATAACTCAATCAATTCCTGGTTCCTTTGCTAATATAGGGAATACAGGAGGGACTGATTTTTTGTTGAGAGCTAATGCCCTTGGGGCATCTGCTAGAGATGTATCTAGATTAACCCAACTTCTTAGTAGAACATCTAGAGGTCGTTTATTTATAGCAAAACAAGAAGTTTTGTCATTAACAAATGTAGATTCATCTACTGGGTATGCTGCATTTAATCCCCCTTCACTTTCACTTAAAGGTGTTTTTCAAAGTGATGCTAATAATTTTTTAGGAAAAGCATTAGAAATAGGTAGTAATATTGTAAGAGTGGGAGGTGCAATTCTAAATAATGTAATCTCAAATATACCCCCAAACCAGGGAATCTATAATCCATTATCAACAATATTTCAAGCAGGAGGAAATGCCTTTGGTACTCATTTAAATAAACAAGGAAAAAATCCTTTTAAACAAACTACAAATTTTACTGTAGGAGGAAATTTACCTCTAGCTTTACCAACTTATATAAATACTATTGGGGGGTTTGGTATTGAAGGTCCTAAAACTAGAATGCAATTTTTGTTTAATAACCAACTATCGAGCCCTAATCCTAGTAATACTAACTTATTAACTTACATTGGAGGTCCGGGCGCACCATTTGGAGTAGGACGAACAGTTATTAAAGTAGCACCTGGTCAACCCTCAGGAAGAGGCAGTAGTGTTTTTCTTGTTGCTAATGATCCTCGTTTTAATAGTGGTAATGGTAATAGTGTTACTAATAGGTTTGTATTAAGCCAAAATGAAATAAACTTAATAACTCCTGTAGGAATAGGTACTGGGGAAACTTATCAAAATTTCTCTGCAACTTTAGTTTCAGAGTCTGTTCCTAAAAGTATTCCTTGGGGTGCTGATCCTAATTTAAGAATGGATAAAAGAGTTAATTTAGGAGATCCTGGTAAAAGAGCTAATAGATCAAGTTATACTATAGGAAGAAGAGAATTAGGTAAAACTTCTCCAGAATCTGCTGAAGGTAATTCAAGATATGATAGAGCTTTAGATAAATTAAATGCTCTTCCTATATATCAAAGTAAGGGACCTACAGACACCCCCTTTTCCAAAAAAGATAGAAATGATTTAGTTAAGTTTAGAATAGGGGTAATAAATAATGATAATCCTAGTTTAAAAACTTATATCCATTTTAGGGCACTTATTGACAGTATGAGTGATAATTACTCCTCAGAATGGGAAGCTCAAAAATTTATGGGTAGAGGTGAAAATTTCTATAAATATAGTGGGTTTGACAGACAAATTTCATTATCTTGGACTGTAGCAGCACAGTCTAAACAAGAATTAATACCAATGTATCAAAAATTAAATTATCTTGCTTCAGTATGCGCCCCTGATTATTCAAGCAATGGATATATGAGAGGTAATTTAATATCTTTAACTGTAGGTGGATGGTGTTATGAACAAGTAGGAATAATGAAGGGAATTAATTTAGAAGTCCCTACAGAATCACCCTGGGAAATAGGTATTGATGATACATTAGAAGTTAATGATCCTAGTGTTAAGGAATTACCTATGATAGTAAAAGTAACAGGATTTACATTTACTCCTATACATAACTTTGTACCTAAAATTCAAAGAAATTTTTATGGAGGAAATGAAGATCCAGCTTTAAATACCAATGGATCTATTAGCACATATGGTAAGGAACAATATATTAGTTTAGCTGTAGGAACTGGGCCAGCTTATAATAATTATAGTGGGGAAGGTAAAAATATTAATTACACCCCTAAGCCTTCTAATAATGGTGAAAGTAATGAAGAAGCTTCTACTACTAAACGACAAGCTGTAGCTGATAATACCTTCCTTAGAGGAGGACGATAAATAAAAATATAAATGGGGAGATACACACAAATAGGAATAACAAGAACTCAAAAAGCCACTGGAATTGCGGGACGCAGCCATTATGTAGGTAATAAATACCCTGAGGTTGGATTAAGTCCTAGTGATACTTATGTATATGCTACCCAAGGGGATAGATTTGATATCTTAGCATTACAATATTATGGTGATTCCTCTTTATGGTGGATAATATCTATAGCTAATGAGGCATTAAATCAATCTACTTATTTTTTGCCCTTAGATATTCAAATACGAATACCTGCAAATTTTTCTGCTATAGTAAGTTCATACAATGCTTTAAACAATATTTAAGTTATGGGAAATTTAGTCGGAGAAAAATTTGATCCATTTGTTATCGACCAAATTAATGCTAGGCAATCTCTTGCTGGTAAAGGATTTGGTAAGGCTACTTTATCTTCAAGTGATCTTTTATTGTTAAATAATAGAAATGCTTGGTTAAAACTAGCATCTTCTGTTAATGTAGTTAATGAATCAAGACTTAAACCTAGTACCGAAGCAGAATTAGCTGTAGCTTTTACAACAGCTGCTAAACCCTTAACAACTCTAGGAACTCAAAGACTAGTAGATATAGGAATAGGTCAAGGTGAAGCTCCTAAGTTTTTAGGATCTCAACTTTCTCAAAAATCAGTACTATTTAATACACTCTCAAATTACACCCCTAATACCTATAAAGAAAATGAAGAAACAGGAGAATTAACAGACCAAATTGATGTCTTAGGTAGTTATAATTTTAGATCTGGTGTTTCTAAAACTGGGGATCTATGGAATGGCTTAAATTCTTATGGTTTAGGAGGAACAGATTTTGGTTTAACTCCTGCACCAGGATTAATATCTGCCAAAATAGACAGTCAAAATAGGGGATCAATAAGAAATGCTACAGTTGAGATAAAAGCCTATAATAAGTTTCAATTTGAGATGCTTGAACTAGTTTACCTAAGATTAGGTTTTACTATGATGTTAGAATGGGGGTGGGATAAGTATACTATTGATGGTACTGATATGCATCATACAGGTAATACTATTATTGAAGATATATGGTTTAATAGTAAAAATATTTCCCAAATAGAAATGTTAGAAAGTATCCAATTTTATAGAAATAAATATAATGGTAATTATGATGGCTTTTATGGTAAAGTAGTTAATTTTGATTGGAATTTTAATAAAAATGGTACTTATGATATAAAACTTATATTAGTTACATTAGGAGATGTTATTGAATCTATTAAAGCAAATAGTGCCGCTGAAGTTTTAACAAAAAGACAAATAAGCGATTTAATAACTAGTGCAAGTGAGAATAGTGATGAAAATAAAAGATTAGTAGGACTTCAAGATACTGTTGTCGTAAATAATGCAGGTTCTTCCCCTTTAGCACAATCCCTTTTTATGGATATAATCAATCCTAACCTTTGGAATAATAAGAATAAAAGTTATTTTAGTTTTAATAAATTACGTGGAGACTTTGAAGAACAAATCCCCTCTACTACAGAAAATGTATTAGTAGGAGCTGCAGAAGGCAGTGCAGAAGGGGTAGGTATTAATCAAATTGCAGGAGCTTTCGCTGGGGGATTTAATGCATTATTAAGTGATGGGTTACAAAATCCATTAAAAAATTCTGATCAATATTCATATTACATGACTTTTGATGTTCTTTTAAGTAGAGTACAAGAATATTGTGTACCTAATGTAGGGGTAGGGTCTAATTTAGAAAAACAAATTCAAGTTTTACCAATAGGTAATAATAATTTATGTTCTGCTTTTCCAAATCAGATATCATTTGACCCTAAGGTGTGTTTAATCAAACCAATCTTTACCCCTAATATGGTGGGTAATCAAGATCCCGATGGATCTTTTATAAAACTTTGGTCTTGGTTTAGTAAATTAGCAAATTTTGGGATTTTAGACAAAGATAAAACCCTGCTTTATGGTAATATAATGAATATATACCTTAATTATGACTTTATAAGTAAGTGTTTATCTCAAAATATGGATGATAAAGGCAATATATCTATTTATAAATTTTTAACACGAATATGTGATGGAATTAATTCATCATTAGGTAATTTTCAACAATTAGAGGTAGTTGTAAGAGATGATATTTATGTTACTATCCAAGATCAAAATCCTATCCCAGGATTAGAATTATTGTATCCTGATATTAAAACTTCTAATATTACCCCTTTTGAAGTATTTGGGTTTAATACAATAGATTCTGGTAGTTCTAATTTTGTAACAGATTTTAGTTTTAATACTAAAATAACCCCACAACTAGCTACTCAGATTAGTATTGGTACTACTGCTAATAATATTAGTACTAAAAATTATGATGGTACAGTTTTTAGTAAGTGGAATGATGGATTACAAAATAGATTTTCATCAGTTTTTCAAGATCCTTCACAAGTAAAAATAAGAACCGTGGGACCCTCTTATAATAAGGATAAAACACATACACTAAGTGATCAACAAATAGAACAGGAATGGGAGTCATGGAAGAAATCTGCGTATAGAAATCCTGATTTAGTTAATAAATTTAA
>ENA-OSJC01000531-OSJC01000531.1-marine-metagenome-genome-assembly--contig:-NODE-531-length-36832-cov-6.697130_pt1 | contig 36832 bp, 54 predicted proteins | sample MGYA00237885_ERZ534234 | MGnify/ENA primary metagenome ERZ534234 (study PRJEB26413, sample SAMN06343907) | marine metagenome | isolation source: coastal waters | place: Atlantic Ocean: West Antarctic... | reverse complement strand
TTAGCTGATTCAATATATAGTAATGCATCCATTAATTCTTCTTGTACATCAATTAAAAATCTATTAAGATCTTTCTTCTGACCTACAATCTCTTCCATCATAGTTGCGCCATACTTTTCTTGGCCTATGATACTGCGTTGATCCATTTTCTTTAATACTGATAATACAATTTCATCTTTAGTTTCTATATTCATTTATTTATCTTTTACAAATGTTCCATTAATCATTTTACCTGTTCTAGTTGCTATAACTTTATAAGCTTCATCAATACAATATTCAATATCATATCCCTGCATGTGAGCTAAGTTAGTTAATACTACAACCATATCACCTATTGCATCCACAATTTCAGGCTTATCATCTTGCAGCAAAGCTTTAGCTAGTTCACCAGCTTCTTCTTGTAGCTTAACATATTGCGTATGTGGATTACCTTCATCATATAAGCCTCTTCTAGCTGCCCAGTCTCTAATAAGATCAAATCTTTCATTTGTCTCTGGCACTGTTTGGTTAGCCATCATTAATAACATGTCAACTTGAGGTGTATGTGCTGGGTTAAAATAAGCTTCATAAAAAGCTTTATTATATATGTAAGATCTATCAGTGTTAAACATAGATATCTTAGCATTCTTCATTATCCATTTTATGTTCTCATTTGTTATTTCAAACTGGCCGAACTCTGTTTTCCAATTTAAACCTATGTTATCCATTAATCTACCTTTTAGTTTATTTAAAGGCACTGGGAATGTTGAGGTTTGTTCTGTTGCGTTTATTTTCATTTTTTTAAATAAGTTTTTATATTTTTTAATATCTACCTTATAGCCATAAGACTTTTGAAGTTCTATTTCACGGTCTGATATATACTCTATATCGTCTGACTGTTCAAGAACTTCATACTCATTCTCCTTATAGCCTTGCATAAGGGTAACCCTGTTATTAAGATTACGTGTAACTCCTATTTTTTTACCTGGTATGTGGTATAAATAATACATATTTTAAAGTTTATTGTTATACAAGTGCATATTATGAGCGTGATGATAGTAAGTACCTGTTTCAATACTTAGTCTCTTAGCAATCATTCGCTGCAACATTGAGAATTGATACTGATCATTACAGAAGCCGTACCAGATGTCATTAGAACGCATATAGACAGACATATTAAGTTTGTCGTTTAGTATTGTAAACTGAACTGCGTATGTACATGGTGTATCTTTTCTATAAGTTTCCCACTCTTTACCGTCATATATACTTAAAGCTGCGTGTCTAGTGTTTTTGTTCTGTCTTAGCTTAGCGACAACAAGATCTATTTGATTATTTCTTTGCCATTGCCAACCGTAATTAGATCTTACTTCTCTGTTTGAATCAGCCATCTTTTCCCATATCGGTGGTATCTTACCGTATATCTCACCTAGCTTGTCTATACTAGGATCACCTGATAAATACCATTCCCATTCAGCTTCAGCATACTTTAAGCTCCATTTACGCTCTTTGTTTACTATATGGTTATCTTGTGGATTCATAATATAAAACCCACAATTAAACAAAGCTTTAGTGTCATCAAAATCATCACCGTAACAGATGATCTGATCTAATAAAAACTCGTATGCTTCGTTTGCATTTTCAAATCTTGTGTTTATCATAATAATATTTATAGTAACTGTGAATTTTCTCCCATATTTCAGTCTTCTTAAAGACTTGAGGGGATCTGTTTAATTTATTGTTAATGACTATGTCGACATTCCATTCAAAAGTACTGTGTGCCCAAGCTGATATTTTAATGCCGTTTGCTATACACCATTGCATATGCTTGAAGTTCTCTGTCGTGGGCATATGTTCACCCATATTTATACCTTTCTTAGCCATTTATTCCCAAGGCATTTTTTCTCCAGCAACATTTAATTGCTCATGAGGTATAAAACAACCTGACCTTGGTTCCCACTTAAAATGAGCTTCAGCGCCGTTTTCACCTAAGTTTTGAAACTTAACTTTTAAAACCTTAGCTTTAACGGTCTTAGCTTCATAGTCTCTGTGAACTAATATACCATGATAACTAGCATCATACCATTCACCACCACCTTTAATGTTATACATAGTTGGCTCTTCCATTTTGCCATCCTTATCTTTATACATTTTAGTTGGGTGAGCAACTACAAAAACTAATACATCATACTTCTTAGCAAAGATTTCAATCTTGCTTAAGTATTCCATAGTATATCTATTAACATCTTCTAACTTAGAGTCTATATCTCTTACTTTATTAAAAGGATCAATAACTAAACACTTAATACCTTTACGTTTAACTAGCTCAGCTCCCTTACGCAGAACCGATTCTAGTGTGTAACGTTCCATATCTATATGAAAGTAATTAGTATTACAATGATCAGCTATTTGATTCCATTTATCTCCATGTATATCCTCAGCAGTTGGCATACCTTCCCAGGTTTTACGCATTAGCTTGTGAGCATGTAGATAAGTAGGAGCATTCTCGGGTGATGCAAAGGCTGTTTTCCAACCATAGTTACGATTGTAACCTACAACCATTTGATCAACAAAATCAGACTTACCACTACTAGGTATCCCAGTAACAGTAATAAACTGGCCGGTATATGTAGAAAAAATTTCATCGAAGTTTGATAGGCCAACTTGAAATCCTTTCTTAAAACCATTGCGAACAAAATCCGTAATCTCGTTTTCAATATCATTAAATGTCGTGACATTCTCCAACGGTACTGGTCTTGCTTTTGCAATACGCTCTGATAGTTTTTCTTTTCCATGTTTTTGTAGGTATTCGTTTGCATCTTTACAGTCATCAAATGATGCTAAGTAACAAACTTCAGCTCCAAGTCTACGGACTAATTCTGATTGTAATGCTTGCCCTGCCTCATCTGAATCTACCGCTAGTATTACTTTGTCTTTATCTTCAAAGTAATCTATACAGTTATCAAGATAGTCTAGGTTGTTAGAGTTTAGTGTAGCGCCATTAGGTACTGATATAGTGTTTGGTATACCAGCTTCATGAAATGCTAACACATCCATCTCGCCTTCAGTTATAACACAATAGTCATAACCTACTATACTGTTTATATTATAGAATACTTTTTCAGCACCCTTATATAATTTAAAGTTCTTTCTTCCATCGCGATACTTAACATTAATAAGTTGATCGCCCATAAAGTAATTAAACTTAATCGTGTTCTCATTCTTACCTGTCTGAGGCATCCACTCTGTACCCTCTCCAACTTTACAGTCGTTGAGAGTATGAGCTGATATTCCTCTAGTTTTAAACCACTCAGCTACTTTATCACTTATGCCAAAGTCTTCATCTGGAACTTCAGGATTTGGTTGCGTAGGTCTTATGTAGACTTTCTCACTAGCTCCTTTACGTTGATATGTATGTAGTTGAAATGATGTATTACAGTTGTGACAAGTACCGAGACCCCGTTCCCAATCATATGAAGCACATTTTGCTTTCACATTTTTAGGTTTTCTATCAGTAGAACAGTTAGGGCATATACCCTGTTTCTTTCCTTCCTCAAGCTTATGTTGATTGAACTCGTCAATCAAAAATCCATTGATCTCTGTTGTTTGCATTTAGTTTGATTTATTATATTATCATATAGTATTCGTATTTAGTTTGTATTAAAAAGGAAGATCGTCTGGTGGAGCTGATTGAGCTTGTGCTTGCTGAGGTTGATCATCTCTAGGTGCAGTCGCTACGTTGTCTCCGTTTGTCCATACTACCTTCACGTTACCAAGATAAGTTTTAGCTACCTTAGCCTCTCTTTCTTCTTTTGATTGTTCTACAACCACTGGTCCTTGATTACCGAACTGATCGACTTCATCGTTTAAGGTTATCGTGATTGGTAAGTATTTACCTTTTTTACCTACGTAGATTTTCTCTTTAGGTATTTCATTTAAGTTAATACTTGCTTTGATAATTGATGCCATTTTTAAAGTGTTTTAGTTAAAAAATATTGTTTAGGATCAAAGTCCTCAGACTTATAAAATAATTCATAAGCCTGTACTGCTCTTTCTACTTTATCCTTGCCTCGAGCATAAAACTCTGGAGAGCAATCAAAGATACCTATTTGGTGAGTGCTTTTATCTATTACGATAAACAACATCTCGTAACCAAACAGCTTACTGTAAATATAAGCTTGTGAGTCGTAATTGTATTTAGAAGCTGAATATTTAAATTTAGTGATGTCTGCTGTTGTCTTTAAATCGATAATCAGCTTTTCATCATGGTTTACAATATCGGCTTTACCCTTCCACAATTGACCTTCAAGCTCTGTAATCCCTGGTCTTTCGTATTCCACGTTACCTGATCTTATTAAGTCATTACATACTTCGTTGCTTAGCATCTTTTCTGTCATTAAATCAATTTGATCAACCTCGTGTTTTAATAAACACATTTCACCATCTGAGATCTCCTTATATACTTTAGTATTTCTAGTTGTAGCTTCTACTATCTTAAAATTCTTAAGCTTTTCTGGCTCAAGTATTGCTGTGTGAAAGTATCCACCGACTAGAAACGCAGGTCTGTTAGCCTGCTTTTGTCCTAAAGCTAAAGGGTTTGTTAATAGCGTAGAGATGTCTGAATTACTTAGATACTTTTTACCAAAGTCTCCATAGTAATTACTATCATCTTCTAACGCTTTCAAAGCTTCTTGCTTGTTCATACTACAGTGTTGTTAATTGTTGCTCTACTTCTTTAGATAGAGAGTATTTAGCTTTAATAGCATCTACCTTGCCACCTGCTTTTACGTAGTCCTTAGCTTTAGTAAAAGCTGGATCTTTAGTCGAGGTTAAGGTTGGTTTAGATGCTGTTGGCGGCGTAAATTTCTTCTTACCGTGATCGTTTGTTGCATCACTATCAGCTGTGTCATCTATTAAGAATAAGTTACCTAACGCGTATTTTTTGGCATACGAAGATGCAGAGCCAAACTGTTGAGGTACGTTCATACCTTTTTGGTTTAAGTCGACACCAACGATAGACGTAGCGTGTATAGCATTGTCGCCATCACTAACTGTTGCAGTTGACTGCATCATTGGTAAGGGATCAACGCTAATGATAGTCTCATTAATCGTTACTGATACTCCTAACTCTAAGAGAAAGGGTTTTGTTGCTTCTAGGATGTCTTCGGCTGATCTGAAGTTGTACTTGCCGAATGAATTAAATCTGGATTTTTTAGATTTAAATTTTGTCTGGATATTTGCCAGTTTTTCATTTATGGTCATATGGTTATTTATTTGGTCTATATATATAATTACACATAAACGTTATTAATTAAATTTTATTTTTCGCTTAACTTACAGGTAGTCAATCACTTGTGAAGGATCTGTATTAGCTATTAAGTTTTTTATACCGTCTCTTTTTATCTGTGAAACTCTTACTATAGCTGTGTTAACTTTCATGTTTAGTTTTCTAGCTATTTCAATAGCAGAATGTTTATCACAATCAAGACCATAGCTCATTCTAATAACTTCACCTTGCTCTTGAGTTAAGTGTTGTTTTATTAAACCTACTAAGTAAGCATTCATCAAATGAATGTTATAAGATGGTGATTTGTCTTCTATGTTTTCAAAAGGATTTATATCATCTCCAACAGATTCATCTATGCTAGAAAATACAGAGTTAAAGAACATAGACACCATCTTGTTGTCTTCAGGGTTATTTCTAATCTCATTAAGCTTATGCTCAGGTATACGTATGTCACCTCGTTTCATATCGATAGCTCTACGTATTTGACCTTTTATTCTCTTAGATAAAAAAGACTTTAATGTTTTTTCTTTGTCTTCAGACTCACCCATCATTTCCCATGATATCTTATCCACTGCTAGTACTAAACCTATACTACCTTCTTGCAGAAGATCGTTGATACTTAGTACACCAGAGGCTTGCTGTGATGTAGCAAATTTTCTAGCTAAACTCTCTACTAAAGGTAGGAATTTAACAATAAGTTCATCTCTCGAATAATCAGAGTACTCTGTCTTGTTATCAGGCATGGTACGCTTTATATCTTCCTTATATCTTATATAGTTTTGTATGTTATATTTTTTCATTATCCATGTTTAATATTTCTTTTTCGTCTCTTAACTGCTTTGTTAAGTTACGTTGAACTGTTCTAGTGGAGCAATCGAGTAAACCTGCTATTTTTGCCCATGTTATATTCTCATATTTGTAAGATATATCTAACATAGCATTATATATAGCTTCTTCGTTTACTCTACTTGATCTACCTATTAATTTTCCTACAATACTCATCTTCTCGCTAGCAGTTAAACCGCTATAGTCTTTAAATATTATCTTTCTAATCTTATTCTTAGGTGCTTCGCCGCCTATTAAAAATACATCGTCTATCATTTCACTTAGCTTACGTTCGCCTATAAAAAATGTAACGAATCCATTATCTTTGTCTGCTATAAATTCATAAACATGCGATGGTAATAATCCATTATCTTGGTTTAGATAATATAGAACTAGAAAATGCCACTTTAAAGATCTATACGTTGTGATCTTTGCTTTGCTACGAAACAAGTGATAACATTCGTATGTACCATTCTTATAGTAGCTATACAAAGCGGTTTCTTCTGTTGGTACATCGTTAATAGGATCTTGACGATACGCTATTCTACGATTATTCAACCATTTCATGTTTCTATCTTGTGACATTAGCCTCTTACTTTATTCCCTCTACGGGCTGTTGTCACCCTAGGTTTTATAAAATTTTTAATTTTAGTTCTTATTCCGAAGGAATCATTTGATTCCATGTGTTTGTATAATATTCTACTCATAAATTATTTCTATTTTTACGGCTTCCCATTTCCCACCTCTTACGTCTGTGTCGACTAAGAAATCTATCCTGTTTGTCCATCGTTTATTCATTCTATCTTGTACTGTCCATACTCCATCCATATCTCCAGCGCCTGACACTAGCACCTTAACGCCAAATATAAAGCCTAAGTTTTCTAGGTCTCTACTAACAGCTAACCATCTATGATCACCTGGGCAGCACTCTTCTATGTGAGCTCCTGACGCAGTTATAAATGGTGTGCTATCTGTTTGACTTGGATCAGCATGGTATATAGTCGCGGTTACCAATATGTAAGTTAATATATTCATCTGGTCTAAATTTAAAATCTTCGTTCTTGTTAGCTACAGTGTGTTTATCACGCTCGTAGTAATTCCAATAAGCTGTAACGCTACAACCCTCAACCTTATAATCGTCCGGCATACATTGAGGAGGTTCTGTAAAAGTACTTTCCGGAATTGTGGGTGGTAAATGTTTTAAAGTTTCTGCGCATTTTGTTATTGTTAAGTGTGTTCGTTTATATCTCTTTGTGTATTCTTCTCCTAGTGCAATCATGTGGTTGTAAAGCCATAGATACTGACTAGCATTCTGCCTACACCATATGGTAGACGGATGGTTGTAATGCGCTTTTTTATAAGGCACATTGTCTCCGTTACCATAATGATGATGAGCAGTGCAAAGCATTTGAGCACATTCTAGTATCATTTTTACTTTATGCTTATCGTAGAAATAGCTTGCTGCTTTGGCTGGATCATTGTCTAAATAAAATATATTCATTAGTATTTTCTTTTACTTATTCTATTGTAGTGTGCATCTAATAATAAGTGTACTACTTCTTCGCTTATCATATTGTCGTTAAACAATTGGTATATTAACTTACTCATAGTTACGTAGGGTTTTGTAATGTGGATGTCTGTAGCTGTTTGCTTTAGTGCGTTCGAAATACGTAAACGTAGCTCTTTGACCTATGTAGTCGTTTATATTGTTAAGTATATACGCAAGATCTTTGTAGTTGTAGCCTTTACCTGGAGGACAACCGAACTCTATGCCATCATCATCACGCATAAGGAATTTACCTAGTGTACCTGTACGTTTGCCTTTACCTGGTACGTAACCTACAATAGTAGCTTCTGTATCGTGAAAGTCTTTGAACTTTTGTAAAGCATAAGAACGTTTACACTGATAAGGTTGGTCAAGACGTAGTATAGAGCCTTCGTAGTTGTTAGCTAAGAACTTGTTTTTGTGTAGATACAATGCGTCAGCATAACTATTTACAAGATAAGCTGGAACATAATGTACACAATATGAATACATATCACTAGCAACAAGATTACTCATACGTGTTGAGTAGTTTTCGGTGCTGTTAGCGTAGTCATAACAATGAAATTGTACTAATTCTTTGGCTTCTAAGCGCTGCTGATCAGTTGGTTTTTGTTTTCTGACTAATGATATGATCTTTTCGAAATCATCTCTTAGATCATGATTATACAGCTCACCGTCTAGTACTACATCTGGTTGTTCATCAAAGAAAGGTTTAAGATCGTCTAGTATATGCTGAATATTTAGCCAAGGTTTTTGAGTTCTTGAATAAGCGTGTACGTGACCTTTATCATCGAGCTGTATTACACATCTAACGCCGTCAAGCTTAGGTTGCATGAATACTTTCTCGGACCAGTCAACAGGTTTTTTGTCAACTTTGTATGCGAGCATTGGTTTTATCATATTATTTAAATTTATTTAGTTTAGTTTCAATTTCATTAATTGTAGCTTGTAATTCTGTACATCTTGGATAGTTTTCCTGCTTAAGATTATAATCTAATGCAGTCATAGCTTGTGCTAAGTCGGTTAACAGGCTTTGTTCCTCATCTATTTGCTGAATAAAGTCTGCATCCCACTCTTTTTGTTTACCTTCTAAGCCATCTATTACTAACTGTGATACTCTCAATGCTAATTGTTCGATTTGTTTGTCTGTCATATTGTTATTATCGGTTCTTGTTCGTATTTTATTTGTATTTTTTCATCATACTGTCTGGAGTACCAACAAATATACACTTACTTTCATAATTGTTGTAGCAACTAATCCAGAAGTCTTCTTTACCTGTCCATATCACATATGTGAACTCAGTATCTAGGTCATATCCAGAAGAAATTGTTGAATGTAAAAATTGACTAGGATAATGAAAGTCGTGCACTAAAAGTGCTGCAATTCTTGATCCGTCTTGTGCTGTAAACAAGTCTTTTTCTTTAAGCTTGATAAACTCTGCAATATCTACACCTATACCTTCAAGGTAACCATCATGTTGTAGGTACATATTTACATAGCTATGTTTAGTAACTTTCTCTGGGTTAACAGCAAAACCTTCTTCAAAATCTTCAGCCCACATTCTGTCGACTACTAATGTATTATTTCTTGTACTCATATTTATTTAATTTAGGTGCGCGGGAAGGATTCGAACCTCCGACCTCTAGGTTATGAGCCTAGCGAGCTGACCATCTGCTCTACCGCGCAATGTGTATAGCATTAATCAAGTAATGCCATGTAAGCTTTTATATTATTCTTAGTAAACCATTTCAATGATCTTTCAAATTCATCTAACGTTCCAGCCGATGGCTCTATTCCCATAGCCCACATATGTTGGCAACCCATTATGAAGTCATACATAGATAATTCTACTGCGTTTAATTCATATGTGTCGCCGCTAAATGGATTTAAAACTACACTACCTTCACTATACGTAGATCCAGTAAACCAACTTGGTGTTTCTTGTTTATTGTTCATCTTCAGAGTCTAAGTTATACATTGAACCATTTTCTATTTTAAATAAGCTTTCTATACCATCGGCAACTCTGTCTGAAATCTCATCTCTATCAGTGAAATCAATATGATCTAAACCTAATTTATTATCATAATTTATACAAAAATCTAAGTCGTAGCTGTCAGGCTCATCAAAAGGAATATCATTTACAGCTGCGTGAATTGCTGTTCTTATATCCTCAAGAGTAGCTACAGATATTGTAGGCTTGTTGTAGTCTGCTATTATTGATCTAGCTTTAGATAGTTCTATGTTTAGACTTTGCTCAAGACCTTGATATTCTAACTTGCTTGCTTCTAATTCTTTTATTTTTAATTCTAATTCTTCTTTCATATTTCTGTATTTATTATTTTATCTATTTTATTTATTAAGTAGTCTTTGTCTGACATATTGCCATAGTATTCTTGTAAATGCCAAGCTATATCGTGTAGTTTATTTTCTAAAGCTGTGATATATATTTTATCGTCTTGCTTAATAGGCATATGTCTTGGATCTATTTTACCTGCTTCTACTAATTCTTTGTATTTTTTTATTGTATCGCTCATATTATTCGTCTTTAATTTCAAACGCATCACCGAAGAAATCTAATTTACCATAATTCATCACATCGTGTGCAATACCGTACGGTACATTAATCCAGTAATACTCTGTTGTAAGTGCTTCGACTATACATTTATGTGAAAATGGATAATCATCTAATTTAGAATCAAGTAGTAACTTGCATTCTGGTTTTAATCTTTGGTAAAGGTTTAGTCTTTGCATATTGTTTATTATATTATCAGTTTATATTCGTATTTGTTATGTATTAGTAGATAGTGGAGGAATCGAACCTCCATTGTTTTCAACTCGAGCGCAACCGAGTTTCCTGTAACCATACCTATCTGATAGTTAAGATGATGTGACTCTAGGCTACTTATCACAATGTGGTGTGCCCGTCAAGTACATCTTAACCAAAACTACTAGTGCCAACTGTGTGGTCTTGGTAGTTGCCCTTCATAACCGTATCTCCTCGCTGAGTTCCTAGTTACGTTGGGACTTTATCTTCTTCGTTGTGACTTGTGTACGAGCGCACTAAGCTCTTGACTTACTATTTGTATAGTATTACCTGTCTTGTGATAAGTTATAGGTACATAGCTATAGTCTTCTACAGTACTGCAAGGAGTACAAGTTTTATAACCGTAGCCTATTCTTATTGGGTGTACTTCATCTCCGCATTTACAATACATAGTTTATTTGTTTTTATTTGTTACAATTATATTATCTGAATACAATCGTATTATGTTTGTATTAATTTGTTTAATGCTCTGTTGATTACATACTCTTTAGCTTCATTGTAGTCATCACCTGTTAGTTTTACCTCAGCCATTGACCAATCTACGCTATCTTCTATTATAGCTATCATGTGATCTGCTACACCTTCAGCTATATTGTCTAGTTCTTTCATCTTACTCATATCGCGTAGTTATTTTTATAATAGTTAAACATGTATACTAATCTTGCTAGTCCATTTGTTATTAATGCTCTAGCTGTTCCTTCATACTCTTCGACAGTAAGAATATTTGAGTCATTAATACTACCATCTTTATTAGTATCATTTATATATACCCATCTTTTCTTTTGCTTGTACTGAGGATTTAGTTGATAAGGTGAAGATGTACCGTTTGTTTTTCTAACCATACCTGACTTGTATACTGCCAATGTTAAGTTCTTGTCATTAGCCCACTCTCTGTGAGCAACTACAGGAAACTCAAACATTCTAGTGCCGTTTATAGCTTGTCTTTGTGTTGTTACTTCTTTAATGTTGTGCTTAATAAGCAATTGTCTTGCGTATTGATTTTCTAGCATTTCTTGTTCTTCGTAATAATTCATAATGTTTTTCTTATTAGTTTTAGTTGTTGTATATCAAATTTCTTGTGTGAGTCTTGCCACATACGGTTGTGAGTGAACTTTCTAGCTTTAGAAAAACTAGACTTCTGTCTTGTTACAATTTTATTGTACTCGTTGTCAGTTAGTCCACTGCACGTGCCGTTGAGGAGAGTTAGACGTCTATGCCCGTCTGCTCTGATTTGTTTTTGTGCTGCGACATAGGCGCACATTTCTTTCATGTTACTAGGATTAGATATTACGCCCATGGATTGCTTGATTTTTGTACGTAAGTTAAACCTTTGTAGTTAAACCATTCTGTAATACCTTCTTGATCTGTATCTTCGTTGAATAAGAAAGCAAATGTTTTAGGTATATTGCCGATAGTATAGCCTTTGTATTGCTTACCTGCTAATAGAATAGTTGTTGATGTTGTTTGTTTTAATGATTGCATAGTATATTATTTATTTGTTACATTATTATTATCTGAATTGATTCGTATTACGTTTGTAATATAACATAGATTCTAATGTATCGTTATTATATCTTGACCAATATTCTCTTTCAATTGACTCAATTTGGTTACGAGTAACCTTAAATAGTTCTTTGTGTTTAAACTTTCTCATATTAGTTCTTTAATAATTGTACTTCAACCCAACCTTTCTCGCTATGATCAACATCTACTTTTATACCGTTAATTCTTTCTAACTGTTCACCTAGTTTTACCGCTGCATCCCATAATTCTGGTTCAGGTATTTGGTCATGGTCGTCGTCATACATTACTTCACCTCTACATTGATAGAACTCATCGTTACCATTATCTTGACTTACGAATTCAAATTCATATCCGTCTACTCTTGTGTTACTGTATTTACTCATATTAATCGCCTTTATAGTTAGTTGGTTTTGCGTAGAATTCTGCACACGCTTTATCGTTTAAATCTCTTAACTCTTTGTAGTAAGTTTTATTATCTAATCTGTGATCAATTTTACTCTTTATATCTTGTATAGTTTTAGAGGAAATTTGAATTGTATTAGTATTACTTAATAGATATTCGTCAGAACAAGTATATCCACTTGCTTTTGAACCTGTATAAGTAGTCCATTCGCTGTACTTAAAGTGTACATTTCTGTATTGTAAATTCATAGTCATATTATTTATTAGTTGATTTGTAAAACTCTATTCTGTCAAGAACATCTTGTCTAGTTATTTTATCTTCTGCTTGAAGATTTAAGTAAGAAGTCATATCGATTTCTTTACCATTTTCGCATGTTAGTGTATATCTAGCCATATATTCCGAATTGAGTACCAGAGGGAACACCTTCAGTTATTAATTTGAATACTAGTGATACGAATCCAACTGCGAATAGTGCTGTTAGTGATACCATAAAGGTTTTGATTGCTACGTTAGAGATAGAGACTAACACGTGATGAATAAATTTTCTGTTCATAGTTATTATATTTAGTTTTTAGTTGAAGTGTGAGAATCGAACTCACGTTAACCATTACTTCATGTTGTAGTTTTTATTGCGCCGTAATATCACTACTTTAATAAGTGTACATCGTCTTACATATTTCTACATTTGTATTCAGACCTAAGACCGAGGAATACTACTCCGCACGCAGAATTTTAAGCTTCTACAAACTCTCTTGCAATAACTGGAACACTACTAGAAGAAGTATAAGATTTGTACTTGATGAAACATTCCATAGTTTCTAGTTTTGCTTTCATTGCTTCATATACAATATCGTGATTGTAAGTTGCTTGTTTTCCATTTTTGAATGTCACTTCAATGATTTGATTTTTTCCGATTAGAGATTTTCTGATGACGAATCTTTTTGATTGTAAGTTTTGCATAGTTTATTTATTTATTTAATTATTATTATTAGTTTGTTACAGTTATATTATCTGAATGTAGTCGTATTATGTTTGTATATTATATTGGAAATATTAAGTTGTGAATGATTAGTGTGATTCTGTGTGTTAATTGTTTTAGTGATTGCATAGTTGTTATTGTTATATTAGTATTAATTAGTTACATTATTATTATCGATATAGTATCGTATTAAGTATGTATAAAAGTAGTATAATAGTTTAGTGTAGAATATTAGTATCTAAGTACAATGCTCTATGTCAAGATGTCACGTGTATGTCATGATGTCATATGTCGTAATGTCATGACAATCAGTCATATGTGGAGAGTGTGGAGTGAAGAGGAGGGGAGGGAGGGGTGAGATGCTATACATCTACAGGATATGTACATAGATAATACATGGTGATGAGGATAATAATAGTATGGATATGATATGTAACATGTAATGATATGATGAGGTGATAGGATAGGAGGAGGATGAGAGGGATATGTGAAAGTATGGGGGAAAAGAGAGAGTAGTAGCAGCGAGTGAGGTATAGATGCTATACACTGAGATGGGTAAGGGATGGGAAAACGGGGAGAGATATGGGGGCTGGGTTTTAAGGATTGACTTTCCATATAAGGAGTGGGTCGTGAGGAGTAGGAGCAATGCAAACACTCTAAATTTGTTACATTTTTTTTTATGACACTAGCCTTATAAGAAGTATAAGTAAGGGGCAATTGTCACGTTTTAAATAATCGCTTTATTGTGTAACTATATATTCTATGGGACAAAAATTATCCGCTACAGCTAAAAGAGACAAAGCAGCTAGAGACTTAGCATTCGCTAAAACACCAGCTAGAAGAGCTAAGAAAGCACATGCACAGAGAGAAGCTAGAGCAAACCCATCAGCAGCAAAGAATAAAGATTACGATCATAAAGACCAACGCTACGAGTCAGTTGCCCAGAATAGAGGTAATGACGGCGAAGGTACTAAAAAAGAAAGTGGCAGTAGGTACGCTACTTAAATTAACCTAATACCTAAAAACAAATACTAACGTCCGAAAGGACAAAACAAAAACAATTTATTATGGCATGTTACAAAGAGCTATTAATTCCAGTTGGCGCTGGAGCTACGGCTTACACTCACAGATTACTAATCGAACCATCAGTACAATCATCTCAGGCAGCTCACAACGGCACCGTGATGTTAGTGGTTGGTGAAGATTACACAGCAACAGTTACTATCGCAGCAGTAGCGAATTTCGCTTCTCTTATTGCGTTTCAAACAGCGGTTAAAACGTTACTTACTGATTCAACAATCAATTCGGTAACTTTAGTACCAGGTGCAGCAGTTGCATCAATAACTGTGGCTTAATCACAAAACCTTTAGATTTAAGGCGTCTTAATCGGCGCCTTACTTCTATTTTTATTAAACTTTTAAACCAACACCAATGAAAATTTTTTACCAGACTAGCTCATGGAGCGGTCAACCACAAGCAGAAGTAAACGAAGAAACCATTAACCTTTGGAAGAATCTCTCAGATAAGAAAAACTGGAGAATAACTCAATTACCAAATGGATATTTTCAGTCAGAACATCAAGACATCGACAATAAAGATACTTGGCACGACGTGACGAGACGCGAAACAATCGAAGGAGCTGAACAAGCTATAGATGGTTCCGTAGAACACTATGTAAGGAAACTAGATTATTTAAAAGGACCTACAGTAGTAAAAACATTTTAAACCACACAAATATAATATAATATAATGAATTATAATAATAGTAGTAATATAGTAAAAGAGCTGACTTTTAACAAGAAGGCAAAATCTAAAATAATGAAGGGTGTAGACAAGTTAGCTAGAGCAGTAGGTTCTACTCTTGGCGCATCTGGAAAGTGCGTGATCTATGAAGATGCCATGGGTCGACCGGTGATAACAAAAGATGGTGTAACCGTTGCGGAAAGCGTAGTCTTAATGGACCCGGTCGAAAACATTGGCGCAACTTTGGTAAAAGAAGCTGCCAGCAAAACAGTAGAAGAAGCAGGTGATGGTACCACTACGGCAACCGTCCTTGCTCATTCTATTTTACAGCAATTTCACGAGTATGATGGATGGGAAAGTTTAAGAAATATCAAGAAAGGTATAGATCACTCCACAGAAAAAGTCCTAGAGTACTTAGAAAAAATAAAAATTCCCGCAGACGACAAGTTAATTAAGCATGTAGCTAAAATTTCATGTAATAACGACGAAACGTTGGGTAATTTGATAGCTGAAGCCTACGAAAAAGTAGGAAAAAACGGTGTAGTGCTAATGGAAGGCTCGGAAGACGAGAATACACACATCGAAATAGTTGATGGAGTTGAACTTCACAACTGTAAAATAAAATCTCCCCACCTTTTAACTGATAAAGACAATCATAAAGCCATATTAGAAGATCCTTATGTACTTATCATTGATTCACCAGTTGAAAACGTAAGGAAAATACAGACAATACTAGAATATATCATAAAAGGAGGTAAATCACTGCTTATAGTTGCGGAACTAGAACAACAGCCGTTTGCTACACTACTTATGAACAAAGTAAAAGGTAATATTAAGGTTAACATTGTAGATTTACCAGGATTTGGGCCATCTAAGAGAGATACACTAGAAGATTTAGCGCTATTAACAGGTGCTAAGGTGATAAGTGAAGAACTTGGTGATGACATGGACATGATAAGTCCAGATGTTTTAGGTAGAGCTAAGAAATCTGTCACGGATAAGAGATCTACTATATTAACAGTTGATAAAGATCCTAAGATATTAAAAGAAAGAGTAAAAACTGTAGAAAAAAAGATAAAAGAAACTAAAGATAAGTATTGGAAAGGTCTTCATCAAAAAAGACTAGCTATGTTATCAGGTTTAGTTGGTATTATCAAAGTAGGTGCTTATTCTCAAGTAGAACGCAAAGAAAAAATGGATAGAGTAGAAGATGCTCTATATGCTACTAAAGCTGCCATTGAAGAAGGTGTTGTACCAGGTGGTGGTATAGCTTTGCTTAACGCTGCTCAAAGAGTGGAAAATCACGGTGGTGCTGGAGAGCTTATGTTATTAAGCGCAATACAAGCTCCGTTTGAAAAAGTGTTAGAAAACGCTAATATGATGGAAAGAGTATCGTGGGCCGAAGGTTGGGGAGAAGGTGAAGGTATTGATGTTACATGTGGTTGTACTAAGCATATGATAACAGAAGGTATAGTTGATCCTTTGTTAGTTACCAAGTCTGCTTTAAAATATGCAGTGAGTGTGGCTAAGACAATATTATCAGCTGATTGTGTAATTTCAAACGCTAGAGAATAATGAAAGCAATAAACTACTATATAGTAATAGAAAAGATAAAAGAAGAACCAAGAGAGGTTGGTGGTCTTATTATCGCAGAAAGAACAGATACAGAGGTTAGATACAAGAAAGCCAAAGTAATAACAGTAGGTGACAAAGTACAGGGTGTTGCAAAAGATGATATAATCTTTTATGACAAACACGCAGGTCACGGTATATCTTACAAAGAAAAAGTATACACTGTTATCAACTTAGGGGATGTTGTCTTGGTTGAATGAGACTAAGTGCTTCTGATATACGTGAAATGAATTTATTTAAGTATTACAGGCTCGTTAGAAAATGGGCCTGTAAAACTTATAATATAAAGGATGCAGATTTAGAATTACTTATCTATTTAGATTGCAAAACTCATTTTACACGTAATGATTTTATAGAAGGTGTATATACATATACCTGGGACAAAAGCAGATGGGAACGACTTCGTAAAGAAGGTTGGATCGATGTCTGGCGTCACCGAAACCGTACTTCAATTAAATACAGCGTTTACAAGACTTCCTTCAAGTGTAAGCAGCTAATCTCAAGAATTTACAGAATACTACTCGCCGAGGAGGATTTACCTACTAGTGCGCGAAGCAAGTTTTACAATAATAAAACATATACAGACAAAGTCTATAATAAGGCTATTGATGATATGATTAAGGATAAAAACAGATAACATGGCATACAAGGGTTACAAAGGGTGCGGACCTAAAAAACTAGGTTCTTCACCATTGAAACAGAAATTTGAAACAACGCAGTACGATAAAAATATACAAAACTTATCCGATAGCGAAAAGAGTTCTTATAAAAAAGGTCAAGACAAAGCTATAAATATAGCTGGTGCAGTAGCAACTGTCATTCCCGCAGTAAGAGCTGTAAGTACCGTTGTTAAAGGCGCTAAAGCACTTAAGACTGCTTCAACCGCAGTTAGAAATGCAAAGGCTTTAAAAAATTTTAGTAAAAAGATTGGTAAAGACTTAACAAAAACAGTTAAAACTGGGTCACCTAAACCAATCACAAACAGTGGTGGTAATATAAGAGCTGGTTTTAATGGACCAACTAGTACAGCCTCTCGCCCAAACTACAACAATATAGGAAGTAATTAATAAAAATAAAACTATGGCATATAACAAATCACCATTTAAGATGGGCGGTAAATCACCGTTAATGAAAGAACTTTTAGGTAATCAAGGAAACCTTCCAATGCATTTACAAGAAGCAATTAAAGATTCACCAGCTAAACAGATGTATGATGAAAGCGGGACTAGTACTAAAAAAATGAAGGATCTTAAGAGCAAGGATGAAAACGGCCGACCTTCTTATGAAAGAGCAGCTGAGTATCAAAAAAGAGGATGGAAGCATGACGAAACTACTTTAAATCCAAATGTACCTGGCAAAGGTAGAGAGATGAAAGATGGTAAGACGGTAAAATCCCCAGCTAAGAAATACGGAAAATCACCAGCTAAGAAACACGGTAAGTCTCCTGCTAAGAAATACGGTAAGTCCCCTGCTAAAAAGCATGGAATGTCCCCGCTTAAACAAAGAAACACCGATAAAAATGGTGATGGCAAAGTTAACATAAACGAATTAATACCAGAAGGATTAAACCAAGCAAATCAACTTGTTCAAAAAGGAAAAAAGTTCGTGGAGGGTCTAGGTAAGATCAGTGTATTCAGAAGAAAGACTGATGAGGAAAAAGCTGCAAAAGCTGCCGCTAAAGCTCTTAAGAAAAAACAAAAAGCAGATGCTAAAGCATTAAAAGAAAAAAATAAAAATAAATAATGGGAACTAAAGGAACGACAAGCATGCCTATTACTGCCATAGTGCAGAAAGGTAAAAAGAAACTATTTGAAAGTGGCAACGAGTCTTATGTTAAAGCTGATAAAGGAGTAATAACTACAGCTGCTGGTAATATGCCAATAGAAACAAGACCTGACTCTTACTTATTTAACAACTCACCTAAGTCACCAATTGATGGTTCTGGTGGTGGAAGTAAAAAAGGTGGGAAGTAGTCCTATAACTCAAACAGCTAAAAACAGACCCGTAATAGAAAAGGACTTAGAACCTGGTATTATGGCTGAGGCTAATAAAGATGGTAGCACTTTTGTAGCTAAGGGCGCTAGCCCTGCTCAGAAGAAATCTGCTGTTGCGCATGAGGAGATTCATCACGAGCAAATGGAGAGAGGAGACTTATCTTATACAGATAACGAAGTTGTTTGGAAAGGTAAGAAATACTCAAGAGCTCAAATGAGTGAAGGAGCTAAAACCCTTCCCTGGGAAAGAGAAGCGTATAAAAGATCATAACTATGAAATTTAAACTAAAACAAAGTAACGTAAAACCTAGTGGCGAGAAAGCTAGTCCATTTAAGATAAATGAATCTTTAGTAATGGGTGCTGGTATTGCTGCGGGAGGATTCGCTAGCAATCTAGCTGGTGGTTATAATCAAGGTGCTTATCCACAAGCGGCGCCTTCTGCTGATCCAGGAAGTGGTGGAGATAGCTCTGTCGCTGAAGAAAAATCAAAACAGAAAAGTTGTACTGAAATGGGTTTAACTGGTGATGCTTTAGTTGATTGTCAAAAAAGAATAAATGACAAGTATGGAGAAGATATGAAGGAGCATGATGATCAGAAGGCTAAAGATGAAGCTGCTAAGTTAAAAAATGAGCAAGAAGAAGAGGAGAATACGTCTCTCTTTAAGAGTTTCTTTAAAAAAGATAAAGAAAAAACATAAAAAAATAAGCTATGGCATTTAAAATGAAAAGAGCTGGGATGAATCTCAGATCAACAACAAGTGTATCACCTCAGCTAACACAGCTAGGCTCACCTTTACGTCAAGAGCGTGACGATGTATCAGTAACTCCTAATACAGAAAATCCAGATGAGAAAGTAGAATTCATAGGCGCAGAGAATAACGCTGGTACTGAAAATGAGTTTGAGCCAGAAACACCAAGCACTGGAGACGCATGTGAAGATCCTAATTCTGAAGCTTGTAAAAGATACAAAGCTCACAAAATGCGTGAACAAAGTGATCCTTGTTATCAATATGCCGCAGGTGGGAGTCAATCTTGTGGACCTGGATACACATTAAACCCAAATCCAACAGGTGGCGATAGAGGTTCTTGTTGTATGAAAGCTGGTAGTGATGCAACTTCTGAAGAAAATAAAGTTCTAGGTAGTTACAGTGAACCAGGTCAACCAGGATCTGCAACTCATATATTGAATTCTACAGAGATGCGAAGAAACAATAGAATGTTAAGAACTGGTTCTGATGGAGATGAAAGATCAATAAAGAAAGCCGATAGAAATGTTAGACAAGCTATTAGACGTGGTAGACAACCTAATGAAAACGATCTTGCTATTTTATCTGGTCAAGCTTTAGGTAATTATGATGGTCTTAATATGAAACAAGATTCTTCTGGTTATAGAGATTGGTTTACAGGTAATACATATAAATCAGTTCAAACAAACCCAGGTGGTGAAGAAGGTCAACCTACAAATTACAACGAAAGGTTGAGAGAAACAGCTACAGAACTTAATAAGACTGGAAAATATAAAAATGAGAATGATCTTAAAGCAGCTTCAGTAGCAGCTCTTAAAGAAAAGCTAAGAAACGAAGGCAACGCAGGAGATTCTAGAATAGAGCAAGGTAAGTACATGTCAGATAGAACTAGAAGAGTGGCAAAGAAGTATGGTGCGGATATGTCTAATCTTGGTAAGTACGGTAATAGTACAAGAACTCAAAAGGAACAGGATTATGATGCTAGAAAAGTAACTAAATATTCAAACCAATTAAAACTAGCCGTAGATGCTGATGGAAAATTTGATCCAAAGAATACGGAAATGTCTAAGAAAAAATACGACAATTTAAAAAGAAAAATAACTAAAAGAAATGGTGATAATAGTGCTTTTAAGAAAAAAGGATCACCAATGCATATGACAGTTAATGTAACAAAACCATCGTACAAAATGGGTGGATTTGGATCTAAATAATTATGGCGTTTAAATTAAGAAATAAAAACATAAGAGCAGCTATGTCTGTTACTGGTTATAGATCAAATAGTCCAGATGTGGATAATGACGTCAATGTTATACCTAGTAGTAAGATAAGTATGAAAGGTGTAGACTTTCCAGTAAAAGGTGTAGGTAGTAACGGTGTTACTAAAAACATGAAACCTGGTAAAGACTATGACTTTGGTGATTCTGAGTATGTTGTTGAAACTCCTTTAAAAAGAACTAAACCTCACACTGCAGGTATGAGCGCTGCTGAAAGAAAAACATACAATAATAAAACAGGTGGAAACGTGCAAGCTCCTCAACCAGGTGGTGGATCACGTAAGAAGTCTTATTGTGCTAGATCTGCAGGTATTAAAAAATGTAAAGATCCAGACAAAAATGGCGATTGTCCTAATGACATAGCTAGAAGAAACTGGAAATGTTAATATATATATTATGAGTTGGATAAAGAAACATTTAAAAGTATCATCTCCTTTAAAACAAGAGAAAAAGAACGAGCTAAGCTTAGACGGTAATAGAAGCACAACACAATCAGATACTAATCCTAACCAGAAGATAACAACTCTTAGTGGTGGTTTAAATCTAACACGTGGTATGAGTAGTATATACGCTAGAGGTGATACTAATAAAAACTTTAGCACTGGTGTCAGTACTAGAAGTAAGTCAGGTAATTTTTCAGCTGGACTTAACTATAATAAAACTAACTTTGGAAGCAATGTTGGTGCTAACGTAAAACTTAAATTCTAAATGGCTAAACCTCCTAAAAAGAAATTCAGTCAAACAAAGGTCGGAGCATTTTTATCTAGAGTAGCTCCAGGTATATTAGGAACCGTGGGTGATATACTACCTGATAACGGTTTATTTGGTGTTGTAAAGAATCTTATATCAAAAGATGAAACAATGCCTGTAGAAGATAAAGAAACAGCTCTCAAGCTATTAGAGCAAGACTTGACTGAGATGCAAGAAGTTTCAAAACGTTGGGACAGCGATATGAAAAGCGATTCGTGGCTTTCAAAAAACACACGTCCTTTAACTTTGATATTTTTAACTGTATCTATGGTGTTGTTAATATTCTCAGACAGCTTAGGTGAATCTTTTGAAGTTGACTCTGGTTGGGTTGACTTATTAAAATCATTGTTAATAACTGTGTACGTAGCTTATTTTGGTTCTCGTGGTGCAGAGAAATTTAAATCAATATCTAAGTAATGGCTAGAATTAATCAATATGCTTTAGATGGTAGTATAGATAAAACAGACTTATTAATAGGGTCAGATAATGGAGGTGTAACTAAAAACTATAAAGTATCTGATATAGGTAAAGCTATAAGTAAGTTCAACATGTCTGGTCAACCTCAGATATGTTATAGATATAATAGAGGAGCTAACTTAGCTGGTAACTTAAGCATAGTTAATGAAAACAACGCTACTAAGACGTTTACTTCTATCAGTAGTGTAATTGTGAGTAAATTTGCTTTCGGTGACACTAACACTGCTCAGAACATCTTATTGAACATGGTTGGTCAAGAGATCACTTTAACAGACATAGATAACCCTGATAACTTTGGTGCTTATACATTAGACTCAGCAACAGTGCTAGCTTCTGATAACAATTTTTATACACTAGCTCTCTTTAATACTGGAGGTGCTGGTAATATTGTTTACGAGCAATTCTACGTGATGACTAGTAAGAAAGGTGATCTATCATTTGTATACACACAAACAAACGCAGCTGCTGAATGGGTTGTAACACATAACTTAGGTAAAAGACCAAGTGTTACGATAGTGACAGCAACAGACGCAACTGTTATAGGTGAAGTTACATATAATAGCGCTAACCAATTAACAATAAACTTATCCAGTGCTAACGCTGGTAAAGCATACTTAAACTAACGATAACTAACAAAAATTAAAAAATGGCATTAAAATATCTAGTTGATTTAAATATCAATGATAACGTTCTTCAAAACGCAAGAGTATTATCGAGCGGCACCGCACCTTCCGCTTTAATTGGTGCGATATTCGTAGACACAGGTGATAGCAACAAGCTTAAATACCATAACGGTACTGCTTTTGTTGCGTTAGGAACTGGTACTGCAACAGGTGATTTAACAGCTATTGTAGCTGGAGCCGGTCTTACTGGTACAAGTTTATCTGGTCCAATACCAACTTTAAACGTAGGATCTGGTGATGGTATAACTATCAATGCAGATGACGTTGAAATAACACCTACTCAAACAACTATAACAAGTGTATTAAACTCTTCTTTAAAAGTTGGTGGTGCTGATGCTACAAACGTAATTGATTTTGCAGCTGGTAAAATAGCATTTAAATCAAGTGGTACAGTTTTAGTTACTATGAACGGTACAGCTCTTAGCCCTGTTGCTAATGGTACTGTTGACCTTGGTGATGCTACTCATAAATGGGAGTCAGTACATTCAGACTCTTTTGTAGGTCCTTTAACTGGTAACGCTTCAACAGCAACCACGCTTGCAACTGCGAGAACAATTGGTGGTACTAGCTTTAATGGATCTGCGAATATAGCCGTTGCATTAGCTACTACAGCTACTACATTAGCAACCGCAAGAACTATAGGTGGTGTAAGTTTCGACGGTAGTGCAAATATAGATCTTCCAGGTGTAAATGCCGCAGGTACTCAAAACACTTCAGGTTCTGCAGCTACATTAACTACTCCTAGAGCAATTAACGGTGTTAATTTTAATGGTTCAGCAGCGATCACAGTAACAGCAGCTGCATCATCTTTATCTGGTACAGCTATTAAATCAACGGTACTTACTTCTTCACTAACAACTGTTGGAGCTTTAAACGCTGGTTCTATAACATCAGACTTTGGAGCTATAGATGTAGGTGCTAGCGCAATATCAGCTGGTAGCTTCGATGCTTCAGATGGTAACATAACGAATGTTGGTAGTATATCTCTAGACGCTATTATTGCTGATGGTTCAGCTGTAACAATAGCCACAGACACTTCAGGTGATACTGTAACAATTGGTCACACTACTTCAGAAGTTACAATTGGTGATAACTTAACTATAGCAGGTGATTTAACGGTACAAGGAACAACAACAACCGTTAATTCAACTACAGTCGCTATAGGTGACAACATGATGAAGTACGCTAAAGACAATGATGGAAATGCTTCTGATATTGGTTGGTATGGTAAAATAGTTTCAACTGGAGATAAGTTTCCAGCAATGTTCTATAGAGCTAGTTCAGGAATTAGTACACCATTGTTTGATGTTGGTCTTACAACAACCGAACCAGGTGGTACAGGATCTATAGCTATAAAAGGTACAGTAGTTGCTAATTTATCAGGTATTGCAAGTAGCGCTACGATTCTACAATCAGCACGAACAATTGGTGGCGTAAGCTTTAATGGTTCAGCTAACATTGATTTACCCGGTGTAAATGCTGGTGGTACTCAGAATACTTCAGGTAACGCTGCGACTGCAACAACAGCCGCTACCTTAACAACAGCACGAACAATTGGTGGTGTATCTTTTAATGGTAGTGCAAACATTAGTCTTGTTAGTGCATCTATTCCTAATAACGCAGCTAATACTTCAGGTGTCGCAGGAAGCGCAACTGTACTAGCTACAGCGAGAACAATTGGTGGTACATCATTTGATGGTTCGGCTAACATAGCTGTTGCTTTAGCCGCTGATGCTACAACTTTAGCTACTGCTAGAACAATTGGTGGAGTATCTTTTGATGGTTCAGCGAATATAAACTTACCGGGTGTTAACGCAGCTGGTACTCAAGCTACGTCTGGAAATGCTGCAACTGCATCAATTTTAGCTACTGGTAGAACAATAGCTATGACTGGTGATGTCGCATGGACTTCAGCTTCGTTTAACGGTGGTGGTAATGTTACTGGAACTTCTACGATACAAACCAAAGCAGTTGAAAACTCTATGTTAGCTAATAACATACAAGGTAGACAAAGTGCGCTTAGCTCTGGTGTAACTGGTATTGGTAGAACTGATAATGCAGGTAGTAATGGTCTTACTATATTTACTATAACTTTAGCTGATTTTTATGGAGCTGGAGATCCAGACGGTAGATTTATACAAGTTGAATTATACGCAGCTTCAACTTACGCTACTGTTTATGCAGATGTTGCTAGATCAGAAACAGTAGTTACTGTTACAATGAAAGGTAGTGTAGCTAATTCAGCTTACGGAATACTTCTTAAGCCAGTAGCAGCTTAATAACAATAATATTTAACCGGCTCTTCGGGGTCGGTTATTAATTTAATATACAATAAATGGCACAATTTTTAACAGACGCAACTTTTGCAGGTAATGTAGCAATAAATGGATCAACTGGTATTACTGGACTAAACGGTATAACTTTTGAAAATGGCTGCATTCTAGACGATTCTATTGGAGCAGAATATTTAAAATTGAAATACAACGGAGCCAATGCTGGTGGTATGCAAATATTTGATAATGAAAACACTATACAAGGATATATATACGCAAGTGGAGCAGCAACATCAGAGTTTGGTTTATTAACAGGAGCAGGAGAATGGGGGGTAAGAACTAAGGAAAATGCAGAAGTTGGTTTATATCACAATAATAGCCAAAAACTACAAACTACAACCAACGGTGTTACTGTAACAGGAGGTTTAACTGTTGGGGCTATAAATTCTACTGGTACTATAACCATGAGTGGTGGTGGTGTAAGAGCTATAGTATCTGGTGGAGATATTGCATTAAAAACTTCAACTGGAGAGTATGCTCTTTACGGCGCTGCAAACGGAAATACTAATTTATATTATAATGGTTTACAAAAAATTCGAACCGGGTCAGATGGTGTAGTAGTAACGGGTAATATAACAGTAAGTGGTACGGTTGATGGTGTTGATATAGCAGCGTTGAATACAGCCGTAGCAGCTAACACCTCTAAAACAGGTATAACTTCTGCTCAAGCAAGCGCTATAACAGCTAACACGGCTAAAACAGGTATAACTTCTAGTCAGTCTTCGGCAATAACAGCTAACACCTCTAAAACAGGTATCACGTCAGCTCAAGCGACAGGTATTGTTACTAACAGTGCTTACGTAGCCGCTAAAATTGCTCAAAAAACAAAAGCAGGTGGTAATGGTCCTAACCAAGAAAACCTAAACACGATTGCAGATGCTGTAACTGTTGGGCAAATGGAATACAGAGGGTTTAATGGCTCTTCTTCAAATGCACCAAGTGTAAGTGATAATGCAAATGGTGTTATAAGTGTAGGGCAACACAATGGCGGGTATGGGGCACAATTAGCGTTTTCATCAAATGGTCAAATGTACTGGAGAGATAATCCAAGTACTAGTTTTGGATCTTGGAGGAAACTTCTAGATGACGGTAACACAACAACTATATCTACTGCGCAAGCAAGTGCGATTACAGCTAATACCGCTAAGACTGGAATATCAAGTGCTCAAACCTCAGCGATAACTGCAAACACCGCTAAAACAGGAATAACATCTAGTCAAGCGTCTGCTATAACCGCTAACACATCCAAAACGGGTATAACGTCTAGTCAGGCATCAGCTATTACGGCCAATACCTCTAAAACAGGTATTACATCAAGTCAGGCTTCAGCAATCACAGCTAACACTAGTAAGACTGGAATAACATCTAGTCAAGCATCAGCTATTACGGCTAACACATCTAAGACTGGTATAACTTCGGCTCAAGCTTCGGCAATTACAGCTAATACCAGTAAGACAGGGATAACATCTAGCCAATCAAGTGCGATCACGGCAAACACTGCTAAAACTGGAATATCAAGTAGTCAAACTTCAGCAATTACAGCCAACACTAATAAGACAGGTATCAGTTCTGCTCAAACTTCTGCTATCACGGCTAACACGGCTAAGACAGGTATTACATCAAGTCAGGCGTCTGCCATTACAGCAAACACATCTAAGACTGGAATAAGTACTGGGCAAGCAAATGCAATTACAGCCAACACTAATAAGACTGGAATATCTTCGGCTCAGACATCAGCTATAACAGCTAATACGTCTAAGACTGGTATCACTTCTACTCAAACTTCAAACATAACAACTAATAATGCTAAGATTGGTGTTACATCAGGTACACAGAGTTTTGGTGGTGCTAAGACATTTACAACAACACCTATATCCGTAACAAGATCAACAGCAGATAGTTCTACTTATCTAGCTACAACTGCTTTTGTAAAAAATCAAGGTTATATTACAAGCGCAGGTAATCAAGGTACAGTAACATCCGTTGCAACTACAAATGGTATTACTGGAGGTACAATAACTGGATCAGGTACAATACAATGTGATAGTACAGTTGTAAGAACTACAGGTGATCAAAGTATAAGTGGTAATAAAGAATTTGCACCCTCGAGTGCCGCAACAGGTTATCAAACTGCAGCTATAGAACTACTAGCAAGTTCATCTGGTGCGAGTGGAACCCCACCAAGAATAAGTTGGCATTGGGGTGGAGTTGTTGCTTCATTAATAACAGTTGAAACAAATGGAACAATAGCTGTTAGAAATAATCCAGGTAATGCATATGAACAATTTGCAGCAAGTAATTTAACATTACATTCTGGTAGTCTTATTTTAAATGGTACAGGCCGTATTCAAGGTATCGATACAGTGTCTGCAGGTACTGATGCCGCAAGCAAAGACTATGTAGATAATTCAATAGGGAGAGGTACACTTTCAATGACTACGTCAACTGGTCTTAACGGTAGCGCGTCATTTAGCGCGAACTCTTCAAGTAATCAGACATTTGCTGTTACAATGGATCTTGATGAACTTAATGACATTGATGGAGATTCAGATATAATAGATTTCTTTATTGCAGTTGATGAATCAGACGATAGTGTTAAGATTGGGCGTGACGATATGAAGAATGTTGATGCACATTGGAAACACACACCGTTTGTATTAAATTCTAACTTCCTAGAACAAACAAATACAACCTCTTACATAAACGTTCCATTTAACAATACGAACGATAGTACTTCAAGTGAGTATTATAATTTCTTTGGATGTCCATATCCAGGTAGAGTTAAGTCAATGACTTTAATGCATGTAGATGGTAACATGAGTAGTGGTTTCACAACACAACTTAGAGTAAAGAAAAATGGAGCTACCGCTTATACAAGTGGAGAATTAACACCTAGTAATGGTACCAATGATGGTAGTTATGTACAACAAGACGATATACACACTTCTTTTGTGAAAGGTGATAGATTACAATTCGCGCTCGGTAAGAGTGTTAGTAGTAGATACTGGCAAGGCGCTACAATGACTATAGTATTAGAATTTTTACAATATAACTCATAATGGCAAATTTAAATAACAAAATAAGAGGTAAGAAACTATTTAAAGAAGGTGGTAGCGGAGCTATTGCCTCAAAAGGTAGTGATGGAGAAATAACTGTATCAAAAGAAAAGTCTGATGATTTAGCTAGTCTAAGTGATATAAGTGAATTATTTAACGACAATGCTCTTTACACTTCTAATAGACACTTATTAAAACAAACGGAAGACTTACGAGAAGACGTTGAAGAATTACATACATATATAAAAGACGCGTTTGGAAGCGACTCATCTGCGGCAGCTTCAAAAGGTGGTAAAGGAGATACGGGTAATACAGGTTCTGCGGGTGGAAAAGGAGACAAAGGAGACAAAGGAGATACAGGATCTACTGGTTCAGCTGGTTCAGCTGGAGGTAAAGGAGACAAGGGTGATACGGGTAGTACTGGATCCGCAGGAGCAAAAGGTAGTACTGGATCCGCAGGATCGAATGGATCAAATGGATCAAATGGTTCAGCTGGTGGTAAAGGAGATAAAGGTGATACAGGAAGCACAGGTGCTAAAGGTGATACAGGCGGTGCTGGAAAAAATGGTAGTAATGGATCTGCTGGAGGCAAGGGTGATAAAGGTGATACAGGTAGTACAGGTTCAACAGGACCAGCTGGTAGTAATGGATCAAATGGTAGTGCTGGAGCAAAAGGTGATAAAGGGGATACTGGTAGCGCGGGTAGTAAAGGTAGTACTGGTAGTGCTGGATCTAATGGATCTAACGGTAGTGCTGGAGCAAAAGGTGCTACGGGAGCTGCAGGATCAACATCATATTCCGCAGGTAACTTAACAAACGTAGGTTATGGTAGCAGTAATTTAACATGGCGTCAGGGTAGTTCGGACTTTGCTGGTCATGGTGGTTGGGCTAGTAATATAATTAGTAATCACGGAAATGGTTCTAATTACTATAATCAAATTATTACATTACCATTCTGGGGAGCGCCTAGCTATTCTAGATTAGAAAGTGGTACTCAAAAAGGACCATGGGTTTTTCTAACTGAAGAAAATCAAGGTAATTACATAAAAGGATTTTCAGGATCTCAAGAAATAATCGTACCAGACGGTAAAGGAACTAAAATAAAAACGTTTACATATCGTAACGGTTTATTAGACTCAATAAAATAAAAAACAAAAAACAAAAAAATGGCAATTACTTACAAGTGGGATATTTCAGAAATGAAAGCTGATATTCAATCAGAAGGCAAAGACAACGTTATTACAAAAGTGATGTATAGTTACCAAGGTTCTGAAGAAGTTGGAGGAGTAACTTATTACTCTGATGTTAATGGAGTGCAAGGTTATGTATACAAAGCTGGAGATCCTTTTACAGATTATGCAAACACAGAAGCTTTTGAAGACATAGTTATAGGATGGCTGGTAGCATCATTAGATGTATCTGCAATGAAAACTAGAATAGACGCAGATATAGATTCTCAAAAAACACCAGTTGAAACAGACTTGTATTTTACATGGCAAATGGCTTAGTGATTACAAATTAAAAGAAATGAGTGATACTATATATAAGTTAAACAATTAAATATAATAAAATGGCAAAGAAAATTAAGAAAAAAGAATTAGAAGCTTTACAAGGTGTAATTAGCGAGTTAAACCAAATTAAATTACAGATAGGAGATCTTGAAGTTTCTAAACATTTACTACTTCATAAGGCAGCTTCTGTAGAAGGTACTGACTTAAAAGAATTACAGGATAAGCTAGAAGAAGAGTACGGTAAGGTTAATATAAATATATCTGACGGAACCATAACTGAAATGCAAGAAGATGGGCCTAGTAAGGAAGATTAGTATAGGTAAAGATTATAAAAATGATTCAATGCACTATTCCGTAGGCCAAGAGGTTTACGGAGGGCATACTATCGATTGTATAGTAGAAGAGAATGATAAGTTTTCAGTATATATTAAGAAAGGTGTAAACGTGTTACCTTGGAAAGATTTCAATAAAAACATGGCTATATCTGTTGAGTATAACTTAGATTACTAATGAAGAGTGTAACCAATTTTATAATAAAACCAAAAGAAACCAGATACAACAATACTAAGAAAATAGGTGATAAAAGTCTTATATTAAACACTGAGATATTTACTCATCAAAATGTTAGTAGAAATGCTATAGTGTTACAAACACCAACAGTAGGTTGTACTGAAATAAAACAAGGTGACGAAGTTATAGTACATCACAATGTTTTTAGAAGATGGAAAGATATAAAGGGTAGAGAGAAAAACTCAAAATCATTTTACAAAGAAGATATGTATTTCGTTATGCCTGATCAAATATTTGCATATAAGAGAAACGACGTCTGGAGAGCTGTAAAAGGTTTTAGCTTTGTACAACCATTAGAGAGTGTAGATATGTTGTCTATGGATAAAGAAACGCCGCTCATGGGAGTTGTTAAGCATGTTGATCCTGATTTAATGGATCAAAAGGTTTACTTAAATTCTTTAATAGGTTTTTCACCTAATTCAGAATATGAATTCATCATAGACGGTAGAAGATTATACAGAGTTCCAACGAATGCAATTACAATTAAATATGAATATCAAGGAAACGAAAAGGAATATAATCCAAGCTGGGCATAAAGCAGTTGAGGAATTAATAAAGGTAGCAGGTGAAAAGATCGTAGACTCAGGAGATGACATATCAGCTGACAGACTTAAAAATGCTGCTGCCACTAAAAAGCTGGCTATATTCGATGCTTTTGAAATATTAAATAGAATACAAGAAGAAGAAGATTTGCTAAACAATAAACCTAAAGAACAAGCTCAAGAAGTTGCTTTTGGTGGATTTGCAGAAAGGAGATCTAAATAATGTATAATCAAACATTATACAAGGTCATAGAACCTATAAAAATAAATACCATAAAAAGACTTAACAAGTCCAAGAAGTGGGATTACGGGTATAACAAAGAGCACGACGTAATTGTCATAAGCAAGACCGGTGAGATTGGTGAAATATATGAGATTCAAAACCTTAGAATAGCACTACCAAAAGCCGTAAACCCTCATAAATTTAGTAAGGATAAGTGGGAGGTTACTGAGTACCCTAGTGAATTAAAGCGAATTAAAAGTATTTTTGATTGGCGAGATTATCCTGAGGACTTTAAAGAAAAGTGGTATGAGTACATTAATACAGAATTTAAAAAACGTGAAGATGGCTTTTGGTTTAATTCCAAAGGTAAGCCTACTTACATTACTGGTTCTCATTACATGTACCTGCAGTGGTCCAAGATTGATGTTGGGTTCCCAGACTTTAGAGAGGCCAACCGTCTTTTTTTCATATTCTGGGCCGCCTGTGTTGCAGACCCACGGTGTTACGGTATGTCCTATCTCAAGAATAGACGTTCTGGCTTCTCGTATATGGCATCCGGAGTTTGCGTCGACATGGCTACCATATCAACCGACTCACGTTTTGGGATACTGTCCAAATCTGGCCCCGATGCTAAGAAGATGTTCACAGACAAGGTTGTCCCTATTTCCGTTAATTATCCGTTCTTCTTTAAACCAATACAAGACGGAATGGACCGTCCAAAGACCGAATTGGCCTATCGTGTACCCGCTAGTAAACTTACCAGAAAATCCATTACCAGAACCAGTTCTAACCAATCCAAGACCAATGAAGCGAATGAAGAACTTACCGGTTTGGACTCAACGATCGACTGGAAGAATACAGGGGACAACTCCTATGATGGTGAGAAGCTCAAGCTCCTCGTCCACGATGAATCAGGTAAGTGGGAACGCCCGAACAACATCCTCAACAACTGGCGTGTCACGAAAACCACCCTTAGATTAGGTAGTAGAATTATAGGTAAGTGTATGATGGGATCAACATCAAACGCTTTAGACAAAGGAGGAGATAATTTTAAGAAATTATACAAAGCATCAGATGTTACAAAAAGAAACCGCAATGGACAGACTAGCTCAGGACTATATAGTTTGTTCATACCTATGGAATGGAATTACGAAGGATTCATTGACGCTCATGGCTTACCTGTATTCGACACACCCGAGCAGGAAACTTTTGGCCCATATGGGGAAAACATTGATATAGGAATACTAGAGCATTGGCAAAATGAAGTTGATGGATTAAAAACAGATGGTGATGCTTTAAACGAGTTTTATCGTCAGTTTCCAAGAACTGAAGAACATGCTTTTAGAGATGAAACAAAAAACAGTATATTCAACCTAGCGAAAATATACGAACAAATAGATTTTAATGAGGATCTTAACAATGATTCTCAACTTACAACAGGAAGTTTTCAATGGATGAATGGAATGAAAGATACTAGAGTTATGTTTTATCCAAATCCAGCTGGTAGATTTAAAGTCAGTTGGGTTCCACCATTAAACAAACAAAACCTTAGTATTGTTAAAAACGGTATGAAATACCCAGCTAACGAACATATGGGTGCTTTTGGTTGTGATAGTTACGATATATCAGGAACAGTTGACGGAAAAGGTTCTAACGGAGCTTTACACGGTCTTACAAAGTTTAGTATGGAAGATTGTCCACCTAATCAATTGTTTTTAGAGTACGTAGCAAGACCACAAACTGCTGAGATCTTCTTTGAAGACGTTCTAATGGCACTTGTATTCTACGGGATGCCTATATTAGCAGAAAACAATAAACCTCGTCTATTGTATTATTTAAGAAGACGTGGTTACAGAGGTTATTCAATGAATAGGCCTGATAAGATTTGGAATAAACTATCTGTTGCTGAAAAGGAAATAGGTGGTATACCAAACTCAAGTGAAGATATAAAGCAAGCACATGCGGCTGCTATTGAAATGTATATACAAGATCATGTTGGCATGAAGGCAGATAATACATTTGGAACATGTTATTTTAATGAAACATTACAAGACTGGGCAAAGTTTGATATTAATAATCGTACTAAATTTGATGCGGCTATTAGTTCAGGATTAGCTATAATGGCTTGTAACAGACACTTGTATAGAGCAAACCCAATTATGAAGAAAGAAAAATTAAACTTAAGCATATCTAAATACGGACAGGCAGGTATGACTTCAAAACTAATAGAAAATTAATATGGCTGAGTCAGTTGTAAAAGGTTATTTTCCGAGTCAAGTTGTACCTGACGCAGAAAAAGTGAGTGCTGAGTATGGTTTACAAGTTGGTAAAGCTATTGAGTACGAGTGGTTTGATAGATCTAATTCTAATCAAAGGTATAATCAACATCAAGCAGAGTTTCATAAACTGAGACTTTACGCTAGAGGCGAACAGCCAATTCAAAAATATAAAGATGAGTTATCTATAAATGGTGACTTAAGCTATTTAAACTTAGACTGGAAACCAGTACCTATTATTCCTAAATTTGTGGATATAGTAGTTAATGGTATTTCAGAAAGATCCTATGATATAAAATGTTTCTCTCAAGATCCTTATGGTATCAGCAAGAGAACAAAGTATATGGAATCTATAATAAGAGATATGGAAACTCAAGAACTAAGTGACTTTGCGCAAGAAGCGTTTGGAATATCTTTGTTTGAAAATCCACCTGAAAAATTACCAGACAGTCAAGAAGAACTAGATCTTCACATGCAACTTAGCTACAAGCAAGGTATAGAGCTAGCTGAAGAGCAAGCTATAAACGTGTTGTTAAAAGGTAATAGATACGATTTAGTTAAAAGAAGAGTTAACTATGATCTAACCACTATTGGTATAGGTTGTGTTAAAAACACTTTCAGTAAGTCAGAAGGTGTTAAAGTTGAATATGTAGATCCAGCTAATATAGTTTATTCTTACACAGAAGATCCTGACTTTCAAGATATATACTACGTGGGTGAGGTTAAAACCATACCTATAAATGAATTAAAGAAAGAATTTCCTAGTCTAACAGATGAGGATTTAAAAAGCATAGCTAATCAAAGTATACATAGTTCTGGTTATTCTAATAATAGATACGATTCTGCTTACTATGACGACAAGAATCAAATTCAAGTTTTGTATTTTAACTACAAGACATACATGAATGAAGTATACAAAGTTAAAGAAACGTCTACAGGTGCTGAAAAAATAATACTAAGAGATGATACATTTGATCCACCTATAAACGAGATGACTGGTAATTTTGGTAAAATATCAAGATCATTAGAAGTGTTGTATGAAGGTGTGTTAATATTAGGTAGTGATTACTTGTTAAAGTGGGAACTAGCTAAGAACATGATGAGACCTAAGAGTGATTATAGTAAAGTTAAAATGAACTACGCTATCAACGCTCCTAGAATGTATAAAGGTAATATTGATTCACTAGTAAAACGTATAACAGGTTTTGCTGATATGATTCAACTAACGCATCTTAAATTACAACAAGTCATGTCTAGGATGGTTCCAGACGGTGTTTATCTAGACGCTGACGGATTAGCTGAGGTTGATCTTGGTAATGGAACAAATTATAATCCACAAGAAGCGTTAAATATGTTCTTTCAGACGGGATCTATAATAGGTAGGTCTTTCACTTCTGAAGGAGATATGAATCCAGGAAAAATACCGATACAAGAGATATCAAGCGGTAGTGGTGGTCAAAAAATGCAATCATTGATTCAAAATTACAACTACTATTTACAAATGATACGTGACGTTACTGGCTTAAACGAAGCTAGAGATGGTAGTACGCCAGATAGTAGAGCTCTAGTAGGTGTTCAAAAACTAGCGGCAGCAAATTCAAACACAGCTACAAGACACATACTACAGTCTGGATTATCTTTAACTCAAGAATTAGCAGAGGGTTTATCACTTAGAATATCAGATATATTAGAGTTCTCTCCAACAAGAGAGGCTTTTATACAGAAAATAGGTAATCAAAACGTTGGAGTGTTAGAAGATATATCTAATTTATATTTACATGATTTTGGCATATTCATAGAGTTAACTCCAGATGAAGAAGAAAAAGCTATACTAGAAAACAATATACAGGCAGCTGTTGCTGGTGGTTTGATAGATTTAGAAGATGCTATAGATCTTAGAGAGATTAAAAACATAAAACTTGCAAATCAATTATTAAAAATACGTAGAAAGAAAAAGCAAGAAAGAGAACAGCAAGTGCAGCAAGAGAACATTCAAGCTCAAGCACAAGCAAATGCTCAAGCTCAGCAGGTAGCTGCTCAAGCAGAAGTTCAAAAAGCACAGCAGTTGTTTCAAATAGAAACCCAAATGGAGCAAATGAAAGGTCAAATAGCAAGTCAAAAAATGCAAGAAGAGGCTATGCTTAAGAAAGAACTAATGGCTTTAGAGTTTGACTTTAACATGCAATTAAAAGGCATGGAGGTTGATAACGCTAAAGGCAAAGAGCAATACAAAGAAGATCGTAAAGACGATAGAACAAAAATACAAGCTACTCAACAAAGTGAGTTGATAGCTCAAAGACAAAACGACTCACCTCCTAAGAAGTTTGAATCTTCCGGGAACGACAATATGAGTGGATTTGACTTAGGTTCGTTTGGACCTATGTAATTAATTTTTATAATTTTATAATATTTTATTATGGCTAAAAAAGAAAATGTAGTCGAAGAAGTGGTAGAGCTGGTTGAAGAAACAAATGCTCCTACTGAAAAGACTGAACAAGGTGATCTAGTACCTGAAGTTACTGTCAAAGAAGATGGAACACATAAAATAGATTTTGACAAGTTAGTAGCTAAGCCAGAAAAAGGCAAGGTAGCTAAAGAAGAAGTTAAAGAAGAAGTTAAGGTTGAGGAGCCTGTAACTGTTGTTGAAGAAGAGGTTGTGCCTAAAGAGCCAACTGTTCTTGAGGAAATAACAGAAGAAAAGATTGTGGAAAAAGCTGAAGAAATTGCAGAAGCAGTTGTTGAGGCTCAAGAAACCGGAATAGATTTGCCAGAAAACATTCAAAAAGTTGTAGACTTCATGGATGAGACTGGTGGTAGTTTAGAAGACTATGTTAAGCTTAATACAGATATAGAAGCTTTAAATGAAGAACAACTACTTATGGAGTATTATCAAAATACTAAACCACATTTAGATGTATCAGAAATAAACTTTCTACTTGAGGACAAGTTTTCCTACGAGGACGAGGTTGATGAAGAGAGAGATATTAAGAGAAAAAAACTAGCTAAAAAAGAAGAACTAGCAAATGCTAAGAATCATCTTAACGGCTTAAAATCAAAATACTATGAAGAAATAAAAGCTGGCTCTAGGTTAGCTCCTGAGCAAAAGAAAGCTGTGGATTTTTTTAATAGATATAATAAAAATCAAGAGGTTGCTGATAAGCAAACTAAAACATTCAACAATAAAACTAACCAAGTTTTTAATGACGATTTCAAAGGTTTTGAATACAACGTCGGAGACAAGAGGTATAGATTTAATGTTAAAAACCCGAATGAGATTAAAGATAAACAAGGCAACATTAATAATTTTGTTAAGAAGTTTCTTGACAAGAACAATGAAATGGAAGACGCTGCAGGTTATCATAAGTCTTTATTCACCGCGATGAATCCCGATGCAATCGCTAACCATTTTTACGAACAAGGAAAATCTGATGCTATGAGGCAAAGTATTGCTTCTACAAAAAACATCAGCATGGATCCTAGAAAGGCTCAAGGAGCAGCACCTAAATCAGGTACTACTTATAAGTCTGTAGATTCAGATGGTTCAACAGTTAATTGGGGATTCAAAAAAAGAAAATAATTAACAAAAATTAAAAATTAAAAATTATGGCATTAGCTGGAACTGGCGCTGAGTTATCACATGTGGTACCTCGCCCAA
>ENA-OSJC01000529-OSJC01000529.1-marine-metagenome-genome-assembly--contig:-NODE-529-length-36858-cov-4.059107_pt1 | contig 36858 bp, 31 predicted proteins | sample MGYA00237885_ERZ534234 | MGnify/ENA primary metagenome ERZ534234 (study PRJEB26413, sample SAMN06343907) | marine metagenome | isolation source: coastal waters | place: Atlantic Ocean: West Antarctic... | reverse complement strand
AATAACCTGAACTCATGCCTCGTTTCAATACAATGACGTGCTTACCTTTTAAGATCTCTAAAATAGGCATACCATAAATAGGACTCCCTGGGTCATCCAAAGCAGAAGGATTTACCACATCATTGGCACCCACTACAATCGTCACATCTGTATCTTTAAGAAATTTATTAGCATCCTCTAAATCCAGTAATTTGGAGTATTCAACATCTGCTTCTGCCAATAATACATTCATATGCCCAGGCATCCGTCCGGCTACTGGATGAATGGCATATCGGACATTAACCTCTACCTCTTCGAGTAAATCTTCCAATTCTTTACATATTTTTTGTGCTTGTGCTACTGCCATACCATAACCTGGTACAATGACTACATTCGTTGAATAGCGCAACATAATACTGGCATCCATAATATTCACTTCCTTTACAATTTGATCTCCCACTTGGACTGCACCACTTGAAGTCCCCCCAAAACCTCCTGCCAAAACATTAAGGAGAGATCTATTCATAGCTCGACACATCAACAGTGTTAGTATAGCGCCTGATGAGCCGACGAGAATACCACCCATCAGCATAATCATATTATCATAAATGATTCCCGCTAATGCCGCAGAAACTCCTGTCAATGCATTGAGTATGGAGATAATCACAGGCATATCCGCACCTCCCACATTTAACACAAAGGTGATTCCATAGATCAATGATAAAATCATAATGATGTAAACCAAGTCCATAGTGTCCAACACTTGCAGCTGATAGACCGACGCTGCTATTAAAGTCAATAGCAAAACCATATTAATCATATTGGCCCTCGGTAACTTCCAGCTATCTTTGATGTTTCCCGATAATTTTCCATAGGCCATCAAGCTTCCAGTAAAAGCTATAGACCCTATCAATAAGGCCAATAAAGTAGTCAAGTAAGGTGCCAGTTCAAAGGATCCTGAATCATGAAAATTCAATAATTCAGCAATAGAGATTAATAATGCACAAGCCCCGCCCAGACCATTGAATAAAGAAACCATCTCTGGCATTTTGGTCATCAATACCTTGCCAGCTACCACTAAACCGATACCACCCCCAAATACCAGGGCGCCTATAATGATTAGATAATTATCATCTCCGGACTCCATCGGTGCAAAAAGGGCGATCAGTACTCCCAAGCCCATTCCCATCGCCGCTATTAAATTCCCAGAACTAGCTGTTTTAGGACTGCTTAGTCGCTGTAATCCAACAATGAATAAAGAAACAGAAATGAGATAGACTAAGTTGATCAATGCGGTCATCACACGTTATATTAAGGTTAATTTATTTTTTACGAAACATTTGAAGCATGCGATTGGTAACGGCATGGCCGCCCACAACATTAATAGTGCCCAATAAAATGGCTAAACTCCCCAAAGCAAGTGATACATAATCCTCTGAACCACTGCTACGAACCAATATCATGGCACCTATAATAACGACACCACTGATCGCATTGGCTCCTGACATCAACGGCGTATGCAAAACCGTAGGCACTTTCGATATGAGTTCAAAACCCAAGAAAATGGCCATGATCAAGGCAAATAAAATCGTCAAATGATGTGTTAAAATTTCAATGATTAAATTCATAATTTAAGTCTTTATGTTCTTTTTAGTTTTTTCCGATAAAAGTTGATTTCACGATTTGATCTTCGAAATTGATAGCTTCCAATCCCTCTTTAATTAAATGGCTGGTGAAATTAAAGATATTGACACTGAACAATTTGCTCGCCTCACGCGTTAGTGCATAAGCCAATTGAGAGTCTCCGATTATGGTAACACCTGAATGATTAATTACCTCCTCATTTTTAGTCAATTCGCAATTTCCTCCACTCGCGGCGGCTAAATCTATGATGACCGCACCTGGCTGCATGGCATCCACCGTTACTCCTTCGATCAATCTGGGTGCCGCCTTTCCAGGGATACTCGCTGTAGTTATAACAATATCGGCCTTGACTACCTTTTGATGAATGAGCTCCCGCTGCGCAGCTAGTGCCTCTTCTTTTTGCACGACTGCATAGCCTCCTGTGTCCGCATCGCTTTGCATCCCTTCAACCATTATAAACTTAGCTCCCAAGCTTTCAACTTCTTCTTTGACTGCTTTTCTGACATCAAAGGCCTCAACTACCGCACCTAAACGTTTGGCTGTGGCAATGGCTTGTAAACCCGCTACACCGGCACCCAGTATCAGCACTTTTGCGGGGGGGACCGTGCCTGCTGCCGTAGTCAGCATGGGAAAATAACCCGAAAAGTGATTGGCTGCCAAGATTACCGACTTATAACCGGCCAATGAAGCCATCGCGGACAATACGTCCATAGATTGTGCTATCGATGTTCTGGGAAGCATCTCTAAAGCAAAAGCCTTTTGATTTCTACTTTTGAGCTGCGCAGTAAAATCCTTATTATTATGGGGATTTAGAAGACCCACAATCAAGGTTTGAGTAGGCAATATCGCTAAATCCTGATCGCTCAAAACGTCTGAAATTACTAAAAGGTTGGCTTGCTCAAGCACTTCGGCTCTAGACACTACTTTGGCACCTTCGGCAAGGAATTTATCATCCGAAAAATGGGCCCATAGGCCCGCATTTTTTTCAATCAGAAAACTAGTGGTATCCGCTGGCCATTTTTTTAAGGTATCCGGAGTTACACCCAGTGGGGTTTTTATCGAACTTTTCAATATACCTATCTGTATCATCAAGTTTCAAATATTAAATTTACCATTGTTAAATATTTATTTTTTTATTACTTAGAATATGCCTTCGAACCTATATTCTATTGATTTTTTATTTTTTTTAACAGTAGCAATTTATTCAAAGATTTTTTGTTTATTGACCAAAGACTTATCTTAATTATATGACATATTCTATTTTTAAACTGATTTTCAATAAAAATAATTCCCTTATTTTTTTTGAAAGATAAATATCATAGTTTCAATTGTGCATGTGCAATACATGTGCGCTCATGTATTATCAGAAGAATACCCATAGTTTACTAGGTAGGTTGTTCACGTCAAAAAAATCAGCCCTATGTTTTATTAACATTATTAAAACTGAAATTGCAGAGACCTTTTGCCAAAGATGCAACTTAACTTATTACACCTATCGATTAGCTTCACTTTATACCATGAATATTATGAAAAAAAGTGTTTTATTTGGCCAAAATTTCCTAATCATATAATAAACTGAAGACTATAATGGTAAGTGATCTAAAGTACGCCATACTTTGAAAAATCACTATTTGAAAAGCATTTATCAGAAGATATTAAAATTTAAACCTAAAAATATTCTTATGCCTTGATTTGAGGCGTAGACATAACTCGGATCAAAAGTGAGACCATAGGGATTATCAGTGACAGGGACAACTTGACCATTAGTGTCAAATTGAACTTTTTTGTCAAAAGGATCAAAAGACCGGGCAATACTGTTAGTTGCCGGAGTAAAGTTAAGTAAATTTTTTACTCCTGTAAATAACTCGAAGTACTTCCCTAATCTTTTTGTCATCTGAATATTTTGTATGCTAAACCATGGTGAATATTCATCCCGAGGATCAAGCTCTCCCAGCAAAGGCAGACGCATTGGTCCGTAAAAATTTCCTGTATAATCTAGAGTAAATCCAATTTTTTTAAATCGATAGGTCATACTCCAAACACCGCTAAACCGCTCTGTCAGTAATTGCCTCCGCTTTATGCCGTCCTCGATGACAGAAACATCCATTAAAGTAGCTCCAACTAACACAGTTAAACCATTTTCCAACATGAGATCCCCATTCAAAGAAATTCCTTTAGAAACAGATGAGCCATTTAAATTAGAATAAATTATTTTGTTGGGATCAGTCTCATAATCTGGCAGAATTCTATTAGAAAAGTGGGTATAAAACACACTGCCATCTAACGTTAATATAGCTTGTTCTAGTATGACATTTTTTACATAATTAATATTGCCATTCCACGAAGTTTCTGGATTTAAGGCATCTTCAAACTCGACGGTACGGGAGCCAGTTAGGGCAGCGTGATCCTCAGTAAACACATTGGCCACACGAAAGCCATTCCCTACACTAATACGGATAGTATTTTTTTTGTCTAAAGAACTCCATTTGTAATTGGCACGAGGCGAAATAACGTTACCGTGCAGACTATTATAATCGTATCGAACCCCCAATAATAATTTCTGTCGTTGGTTCAGACTGATTTCATCTTGCAAAAAGACTCCAGGCAAATGCATTATAGAAGGATCATTCCTAGTACCATCAATAGATAGTGTGGCAAATGTATTATCGTCATAATAAGTATACCGATAAGCACTTCCTAACAAGATTGAATGCCTATTAGCAAACTGGGCATTCCAAATTAATTGAGCAAAGCCAATATATTGATTTGCATCATAAGAAGTCACACCATAGAAAGAATTTTGGCTGTGACCATTTCCACTAAATTGGAAATTTATATCGGCTACTACAGGTAGACGGTAAGTACCAAAGGTTTCCCATCTGCTAGTATATATACTTTCCGCGTATACATCATCACCTCCTCGATGCCTTGGTTGCCAATTCATCTCACCTCCCCACCTATCCTCATAAATATATCGCGCTGCTAAATTAAAGGTACGATAATCTGGCCGCTCGAATTCTATTTTATTGAAAATCGAAATTCTATTCTGTAAAGTCAAGTCCGTAAATCCATCCATATTATTATCGATTGGGTTTTGATAAATGAAATGATTCACCCCTAATAGACCTTTGTTCTTCTTACCCAACTTGTAAGAGACACCTAGATCGGTATTTAATTCTCCCCAAGAACTACCGTAACTATCTAAGGAAAATTTCGAAGCATTAGTTGGTTGTTTAGTGATAATATTAATAATTCCCCCAACGGCCTCAGATCCATACAAGGTTGAAGCCGGACCTTTAACTATTTCAACTCTTTCTATGAGCGATTGAGGAATACCAGTCAAGCCATAAACGGTCGAAAGGCCGCTAACAATGGGCATACCATCTATCAGGACAAAAGTATAAGGTCCTTCTAAGCCATTAATATGAATATCTCCAGTATTACAAACATTACAATTAAGTTGTGGCCGAACCCCATTTACATTTTGTAAAGATTCGAAAATAGATGGCGTTGGATTTTTTCTGAAAAATCCTTTACTATAAACCTCTATTGCCACCGGACTCTCTCTCTTAGATACGGCTACCAGAGTGCCTGAAACAACAATTTCATCCAACTTGTCATCATCAAGTTTTAATTTAAAATTAAGATTTATCAATTTCCCTTCTTCAAAGAAAATTTCTTCTTTTTGTAGTTTAAAACCCATTGCCACAACCGTAACCTGTCTAGTCCCTATCGGAATCCCATCGATCCTAAAATTGCCTTCCTCATCAGTGACATCTCCTATGGAAAGGCCATCTATCACTACATTTACGAAAGGCTCTGGAACATCGTTAAATGTGATATTTCCCTGTAGCATAGCCTGCTGCCCATGCACTTGGAATATTACATTTACTAGCAATAATGATAAAAGAAAATATTTTATTTGATGGTTCATAAAAATATAAATTAGGAATGCAAAACTATATTAGTTAGGTAAACCTAACAAATTATATAGACTTTTATTTATACATTTGGTAAATGATTTCATTAGCAGAGGAAAATTATTTGAAGGCATTACTACACCTTTCTTCATTGGAGCACAAAAATGAAACGGAAATTAGTGTTGGTGTTGGTACCAACGAACTAGCGGAGTATCTCTCACTAAAATCTTCGACGGTTAATGAGATGTTGAAAAAACTAAAAGAAAAAAAATTAATTAATCATGAAAAATATAAAAAGATTACTCTAACCCTTTCAGGTGAGCGCAATGGTTTGAGAATTGTTCGAAAACATCGTTTATGGGAAACCTTTTTATTTACAAAATTGGACTTTGACTGGATAGAGATTCATGAAGTTGCCGAACAATTAGAACACATAAAATCTGAAAAGCTAATAGAAAAAATTGATAGGTTATTAGGCTACCCTAACTTTGACCCTCATGGTGATCCAATTCCTGATAAATATGGCAAACTACCACAAAGGATAACTAAAAGTTTATCCGCTGCTGACAAAGGAGCTAGGTGTGTTGTTCTCGCGGTTAGTGATACCTCAAAAGATTTCTTAAGTTATCTAAAAGACTTGGACATCTCCATTAAAACAGAAATAGTTATCATTGACAAAATAGCTTATGACAAGTCTATCAAAATAAAAGTAAAAAATGAACAATACTCACTCTCAAGGAAAGTGGCCGACAATTTACTCGTGGATGATAAATTCAATTAACGTCATGATCTCCTTAAGGTCTTAAAGATTTCCATTTACTTTGATAGGATCTAGATTTACGCTAGCCCTAGTTTTTTTTGAATCATTCAGCGAAAATAGTAATCTATTTGCATACCTCAGGCAACCTAATTTTTTCAATAAATGGTATTAACCCTATCGGTATTTATTCAAGGATCAACTGAACTAAATGACCTCCCAAGTATGATCTGACATCAACCTTACCTCTGCCACATAATCTTCAAAGGGCATTTTTTTTCCCCACTCTTTTGGCCCAACCATAGACAAAACATCCCCTTTCTTTTTTCGCTTATACAAATGATAAATGTTGTTGATCACAGGCGTAAACCCAATGTCGGCCTGATAGATACGCTCAGATACATTGACTCGCTCTTTCAATAAATTGGCTTGATTCACCAAAGTTTGCATTTGGTCATACAATTGATGGAACTGTCGATTCGTTTGATCATGCATGGCCGCCACTGCATTCCCTTTGATCCTTCCTTTATCTTCTGGCTTGATCAAAGCACTTCCAACACTGTGAGCGAATTGGATCAACCCAGGGAAATCAGTGATTTTTTCACGTTCTTTTTCAAGATCGATGGTCGATAAATCTACCTTAGTCCCGGTTGATTTCGATGTTTTCATTGTCATGTTTTAAATTCTTTTTTACCCACGGCGGGGTCGTACGTTGCGAGATATCATAAGCTATTAACACCATCAATAGCAAAAATATTCCTGCAACTATAAAAAATATTCGTTTAGATCTTTTCATTATCAAAAAACTAACTACAAATTTGAACCAAGAAATAATTTTAAACTCAAAAATATGGAAGTCCAAGGTAAATTGATAGAAAAATATAAAACATCAAAAATCAACGATTCGTTTCGTAAACGTGAATTTGTTGTTGAGTACGTGGAAAACCCACAATACCCTGAACTATTAAAATTCGATCTGATACAAGACAAATGTGACCTCCTTGAAGAATTTAATGTGGGTGATAGCCTAAAAGTAGAATTTAATCTTAAGGGGAGAAAATGGACAGACCCCTCAGGTAATGACAAGTATTTCAATACCCTTCAAGCTTGGAGACTATCCTCCGTAAATGCTGCGGTAAGTGATTCGGGTCCAGCCGTAACGGATTCAGGTCCAGCCGCAGAAGCTATAGGAGAAAGTTTCTCTGAAGATGACGATCTCCCGTTTTAAGAAAAGGGATTAAGTGCTTCCAGCGCCTAAGTTTTTTTTTGATTTATTTGACCAAAAAATGGTAAAACTAAAAATCATTGGGTCGGTCTAAATTGATATGAGAAAATGCGATTTTAAGACATTTTTCATCTCTCAAAAGTTTCTTTCAACACATTAATTAGTATACTGAATTTTACAAAATGATTAGTAGGTTACGCTCTTCAGTAAACTAATAAATCATGAAACTACAAAAAACAATCTCTCTTTTTGGGTTTTTAATAAGCCTTTTATGCTCCACTCAAAGTGTCAATGCACAAACAGACACGGTCAAATATCTATTTTTAGGGCATCCGAGGTATGATGAAAAAAATGAATATGTAATTAAAAAAGTAGAAAAATTAGATTATAAAAGATATGACTTATTGCTTTAAGGAGGAGATTTGACATGGAATACATCTGCACTAATAAGCACACTCGACTATTGTGATCAATTTTTTGATTTAGGGAGTCAAAATACACATCTCGCCATTGGAAATCATGACGTATCTAACATTACCAATCTCCTGACCTACACTCAGAAAGAGAGATATTATAGTTTCAATAAAAATAACATCACATTTATTGTTTTAGATACAGAGCTAGCTACTCCAAATATTTCGGGCTCACAGCTTGATTTGATAAAAAATGTTGCTGATTCAATAAAAAATTCACATTATTTAGTCATCATCCTCCACAGAATCCTTTGGATGGTCGACAATCCAGATCTAACGCATTTACAAAATTCAGTAGGCGGGAGCTCAAGCAATTTGAATTCTTCTAATTTTTTCGAGGAAGTCTATCCTGAGTTTCAGAAAATTAAAAACAAAGGTATTCCCGTTTTTTGTATTGCTCGAGATCGTACCAATGTTAATATCGAATATTCAATTGAAGACAGTATTCAGTTTATTGCCTCAGGAATGGTTGACTATTTATCTGATGAAAATAATTACTCAATTGTATTGACTTATTTACCTGAAACAAAAAAGCTCAATTATGAGTTTGTCCCATTGAATGAATTAGATACAATATCTGATTAAACTACTGTCCTCGGAGGCCTTGATAATAATGCTAGACTAGATTTGAACTTATTCCCTAATCTCGTTTCAGATTAAATCACCATTCAGCTCAATGAAAAAAATCATGATATAATCAAAATTGAAATTTTTTCATCCGTTGGAAAAAAGCTATTGGAGGCTAGTATTGCTGGAGGTAATGACTCCTTTTCTTTGAATTTGTCTTCGCTAGATAATGGTCTATATTATATCCACATACGCAACAAAAATAAAGCTCAAATAGAGAAAATTATTGTCAATAATCCTACCTTTTAAGTGTTTTGAAGTTTTAGATAAACTCAATGAAATTCAGTCATCGGTAAATCAGTGACACTAAGATCCAATTATTTGATTTTTAAATAACACAATACATTTCTGTCTCATATTATTGGGTATATCCATACAAATTATGCAAAGGACTTAAGTCAATAATGTCCTGTTTAGGGGAATTAATTCCTTTAAATTACCATTTGGTTATACCTTTCTAAATACCAAATATCACATTCTATTTTAGTAACCTATTTTTGCCTTTTTTCGTTCTATTGACTTTAGGCTCAATTTCATTGGTCGTCTTTGCTATATTTGTTAATATGCATCTCTTTTAAAACATAAAAATGGAATTTTCTACTATTGATCTTGTCGTTTTCATCTCTTACTGCCTTTTAATAGTAGGCATTGGACTCTATGTGTCAAGGGACAAAAAAGGACATCAAAAAAATGCTGAAGATTATTTTTTAGCAGGTAAAACTTTGCCCTGGTGGGCCATAGGTGCCTCTCTGATTGCCGCCAATATTTCTGCTGAGCAGTTTATAGGTATGTCAGGATCAGGTTTTGCACTCGGACTTGCCATTGCATCCTATGAGTGGATGGCTGCCATTACCTTACTCATTGTTGGGAAATACTTCTTGCCCATTTTCATCGAAAAAGGCTTGTACACCATCCCTGAATTTGTTGAAAAACGATTCAGTACCAATCTCAAAACGATCCTGGCTGTATTTTGGATTGCCCTTTACATATTTGTCAACCTCAGTTCGGTGTTGTATTTGGGTGCCTTGGCTTTTGAAACGATCATGGATGTGCCCCGAATTTATGCTGTTTTTAGCCTGGGGCTATTTGCAGCCGTCTACTCGCTCTATGGAGGACTTTCTGCCGTGGCTTGGACCGATGTTATCCAAGTAGTGTTCTTGGTGTTGGGGGGATTAGTTACTACCTATCTCGCACTGGACGTGCTGTCTGATGGACAAGGGTTTTTAGTGGGATTCAATCTAGTCTTGGAGGCTGCTCCAGAAAAATTTCATATGATTTTAGATCAATCCAACGATCAATACATGAACCTTCCTGGTATTTGGGTTCTCGTCGGGGGTATGTGGGTCGCCAACATTTATTATTGGGGATTTAACCAATACATCATTCAACGCACCTTAGCAGCAAAATCTCTTGGAGAGGCACAAAAAGGTATCGCTTTAGCCGCATTTTTAAAAATGATCATTCCTTTTATTGTAGTCTTACCAGGCATTGCTGCTTATGTGATGGTTAATGACCCCGAAGTTATGGCACGACTAGGGGACTCTGGCCAATTGAATTTACCTGGCGCCGGTGCCTCCGACAAAGCCTATCCTTGGTTATTGCAACTTTTACCAACTGGTTTGAAAGGCATCGCTTTTGCCGCCTTGACTGCAGCCGTTGTCTCCTCTTTGGCTTCTATGCTGAATTCAACTTCTACCATTTTTACGATGGACATTTACAAACAATACATCAATAAAAATGCATCAGATCGTCAATTGGTCAATACCGGCCGATTATCGGCTGGCATCGCCCTCATCATTGCTTGCATCATGGCACCCCTTTTAGGTGGAATTGACCAAGCCTTCCAATTTATACAGGAGTATACGGGTATTGTCAGCCCAGGTATTTTAGCCGTATTTTTGTTGGGTTTATTTTGGAAGAAAACAACTAATCAAGCTGCAATATGGGGAGCCGTCCTGTCTATACCTATTGCTATTGGCCTTAAATTCATCCCTGGAATACCCTTCATCAATCAAATGGGTTTAACCGCCATAGGTACGATGATTCTCATCATCATCATCAGCTATCAGACGGGAAAAGGAAAAGATGATCCCAAAGGGATTCAATTGGAAAAGAGATTATTCGCAACGAGTCCCATATTCAATATCTCCGCATTTGTCATTTGTATTCTTACAGCCGTTTTATATGCCGTTTTTTGGTAAGCCATGTTTGAACTGAACCCACAACAACAGAAACTCAAAAACCAAGTAAGTAGTGCTTTCAAATTTAGGCTCTATTTGCTTTTCAATTTGCCAATGGGTTGGTTGGCAGGAATGAAAATTATAGAATTGACTGAAAAGCATTGTATCACCAGCGTTCCCTTTAAATGGATCAATAAAAATCCTTTTAAATCTGTTTATTTTGCCGTACAAAGCATGGCTGCAGAATTATCTACGGCAACTGCTTGTATGGTGGCTATTCAAGGTCATCAACCCTCTATCGCCCTTATCATAGTAGATATGAAAAGTCAATTTTATAAGAAAGCTACTGGGAAAGTATTTTTTACCTGCCTACATCAAGGTCAAACTTACCATACCGTAGCACAGGCCTTAGCCTCAAAAAAGGCCCAAACCCTTTCGCTGAAGACGATAGGTAAAATGAGTGATGGGACCGTAGTATCCGAGTTTGTTTTTACTTGGTCCTTTAAGCAAAGGCAGTCATAAATCCTTAAGATACAAATTAGCCTTGGAGTTTTTAATTGCGGAGTCCAACGCATGCATCAAATGCTCTATCTCATCCAATTTTTGATCCTCATTGATTTTAAAACCCTCATATCCATTGGCATCCAATTTGGTCATGACCAAGTGCATATCGATCTGATTAATATCTAGGGCAGGTTGATACCGGATGGCATCGTCATCTTGTACTTGACTGATTAATTCGCAGTGCTCCAACTCCAAACATATGTCATGTATGAATCGATAAGGGACATCAACTAACGCCGACATATCACTCACGCTCAACGGCTTTTTCTCTTCAGATTTGAAGTTTTCAATCATGTGATAAAAAATGAGTAAAACCAACTTCCTTTTGTGATTGGGACTCATCTTCATACTTTCATATCTAAATTTCCAAGTATCCGCATGCTGCCTCGCATAGGCATACTCTGCACCAAAGAGTACCAAAGTCCAACTGATTTGAAGATAAATCATGAAAAGTGGTAGTATGACCAGCGTACCATAAACGACACTGTAATTGGACAAATATGATTGGCCATTGATCCATGCCAATTGTGTGAGTTGAAATAAAATTCCCGTCAAAATTCCCGAAACTGCCGCCGGAATGAACTTCACTTTGATATTGGGTAAGATGATATACACCAGCGTCAAAAGCAAAGACACAATCGCATATGGGATGAACTTGATGGTAAATAAAATGAAAGGTCGAATCAATCCTAAGACTTCCATCTCTGCCAAACTCTTCACTTCACTGGTGATGTAAACGGTCACGCTTCCAGATAAAATCAATAAAAGCGGGGCCAATAACACCATAGCCAAATAGTCACTCACTTTGCGTTGCCAACTACGGCTTTTGGTATGCCATATCTCATTAAATGTCCATTCAACACTGTACAACAGTCGAAGTACCGCATATAAAATAAAAACCAGTGAAAATCCGATGATCACACCTCCATTGACAGTATCAAGCATTCTTTTGGTGAACTCTAAGCTCATTTCTAAAATTTCTTCCTGCCCTGAAAAAATATGATTCAACTCTCTTTCCAAATACTTCTCTAAACCAAACCCCTTGGCAATACCAAAAGCAATAGAAAGCAGCGGTACAATAGAAAGCAGTGAAAAATAAGTAAGCCCAGAGGCTTTCTCAGAGATGCTGTTGCGATCAAATTCCACAAAAGAAATAATGAAAATCCGTAAGTTTCGGTATAAAAATCTTCTTTTACTATTGAGGGCAGATAATTTAACTTTCCAAAGATCTACCTCTAAAAACTGCTTTATTTGGGAAAATTTTGATGTAAAGAACATAAATCAACTATGAACTCAGTCGTTAATAATGTGGGGTATCAAACAAATATATCTGCTAAGATAGCATGACTGATCTGAAATTGAATTCGAAAGCCTAAAATGATCAAAAAGAATACTTTAACCTTAGGTAAGCTAAAGAGGTATTTTGACTATTTTTATTTAAAAAAATTTGTCCAATGAGGTCCAGGTCAAAGTTATTTAAGGGAGAAAAAGTAAACATGGGATTAATAAAAAGACCTGAATTCCCCGGATATACTAAAGTCAGCAGGCTGCCTGAAAACAAGGGATGAAAGGTATAGCTGGCTTGTAAAAAAGCATTCCACTTATAGGGGGTCAGCGATCGAACATCTGAGTTTCCTGAATTTAATGACAATACATTGCCCTGCTGGGTAGCATAAGAATTATAAAAGACAGAAGCATTAAAATATAAGGAATTGGGCAAGGAATAATCCAATGACAAGGAGGTCAGCCATGCATTTCGATCTGTTTTTTTTAAAGTATAAAAATAACTTGACTCTCCTTTAAAGCCTACCCATCCTATACTTCCCGCCCAACCCACACCAGCGGTCAGATTATTTTTCATGATACCTCCAAGCGCTTGTAGGTCATAGCCTTTCACATTCCACTTATACATCGCTGCTGCCGTAAATTCATCCCAGTTATCCGCAATCTTAATAGCAATCTCATAGCCTCCTGCATAGCCAATGAATTTCTGAAAACGGAGGGCATCCGTACCGGGACGCTCTTCGTAGTCAAAATCATAAAGCGAATAAGCATTGAAAATATCATTGGGATTCCAGGCAAGATTAACACCCCAATTGATCCTTTGACGCCCTACTTTCAATTGCCAGGAAGCATCATTCCACTGTAGATACAATCGATCGATCATGGTATGAAAAACCATCTGATCAAAGTCCTCGGTATGGGAAAAGTCAAAAAAATCATTGTTCACATCAATGAAATTACCATAAGATGGAATCGTTTTCACAGCGTCGCCATGGAACATTCGTGTCCGAACTTCCATATTTAAAGTGAGTTTTTCGGTAGGGTACCAAAAAACATTGAGCCGGTTGTGAATCAAATTATCGAACATGAGGGAGTCCACATCCTGCAATGCCGTCAAAGAAATCATTTCCTTAATGTACCCATCTAAACGCCACTTTTTATTTGAATCTTGGGCAATTACAAGAGTCGAATACACTACTAGAAAGGCACAACAACAAGCTTTAAGGCTGTTCATCTGATACGATCTCACCATCTACCAACTTGATAATGCGCTTGGCTCGATCAATGACCCTTTGATCATGGGTAGAAAATATAAAAGTAATCTTTTCTTCTTTGTTGAGTTTGGCCATAATATCCAATAAGGCCTCAGTCGACCCTGAATCCAAATTGGCTGTAGGTTCATCTGCCAATACAAATTTAGGCCGTGAGGCCAATGCTCTGGCTACCGCCACGCGTTGCTGTTGCCCACCTGATAATTCAGAAGGCCTACGGTCTCTTTGATCCTTAATACCCATACGATCAAGTAGGTCATCCGAGCGTTCTTGCATAGTTTTAGAATCCCTATTTTGCAATACCATGATGAACTCAATATTTTCCTTAGCCGTCAATACAGGTATCAAATTATATGCTTGAAATACAAAGCCAATATGCTGCAGTCGAAAGGCAGTAAGCTCAGATTCACTCATTTCATTAATCGAAACTCCTCCGATGTCTACAGATCCTTCAGAGCTGATATCTAATCCACCAATCATATTGAGCAATGTTGTTTTTCCACAGCCTGAGGGACCCACAATTGCTGTAAATTCACCCTCCTCAACTGAAAGGGTAACATCATTTATAGCCCTCACAGGAATGGTCTCAGGATTATAAATTTTACTCAGATTCTTTAATTCAATTACTTTCATCTAATTATAATTTTCTGATCGCTTCTAAAGGTTTTAAATTGACGGCTTTGATCGCTGGATAAATCGCACCTATCAAAGCGGTCATCATAACGACCAACATCAACAATAAGTAAGTTGATTGTGCGATCTGAGGATAAAAAATAGCATCCCCCCCATATTGCTCCAAGGCACCTGCATATTGAGATAAATCCAAACCTCCCGTCTTTTCAAAATATAGATTGGTAAGAAAACCTGCCATTAAACCCATAGGAGCCGCAACCCATGAAATCATAAAGGTCTCCAAAACAATCATGAAAAATATTTTACTTTTGAACATGCCAATCGCCCGAAGCATTCCTATTTCTTTCGTACGCTCAAGGACAGCCATCAACATTGTATTGATAATGCCAAATAACAAAGCAAGCATCACGATCACAGTGATCACCTGTTTGGATATCGCCGAACCTTCTTCAATCATATCAAATTCTGGCGCAATCTCTCGATAGGTTCTCACCAAATTATTGGTCTTCGCCTCCATCATCTGTTTGGTCTCTATGAGAGTTTCATTATCCTTGAGCAAATAAGCAAATTCATTGAAAGCCGTATCTGGTAAATTAATTAATTTGGATAGGTCCTCATGCCGCACATAAATCACGCCATTATTGATGCGAGGAGATTTAGAATGAAAAATACCTGATACACGAAAGGCGCCAGCCCGTATATTTGCCTCCAAATCCTGAACGGTAATGACCACTTTCGATCTCACTTTGACTTTAAGCTTTTCAGCCAACTTTTGGCTTAACAAAATAGGATTTCGCTTGATGTTTGTGAAATAGTCCCCCGCTGTTAAAAAGCCAGAAAGAGCGGTCACAGCCCTTTCATCGGCAGGATCAATTGCATATACCTGAATTCCCAAATTTGTTTTTGGACTCGCCACCATACCGTTCACAATGAGACGAGCTGATACTGCCTCGATATCAGGTATTTGAGATGGGAATTTCATCAGCATTGATGGCTTTTTTACTTGGAAACCCAGACCTGGTTCAGAAAGGTAGCCCTCATGATGAATTTGGATATGAGAATAGTCATGCTGTAAGGAATTCCGAGAAATGGCACCTATCATACTATTGTAAAATGAAACCATGAAAATAATAGACCACACTCCGATGGCGACTGCCGACATCACGACAAAACTTCTCCGTTTAGATCGCCAAATATTTTTCCATGCCAGTGATAGAATCATTCCTTTAGTGCTTTAATAATTTTCAATTGTTTAATTGCCAGCATCGGGTAAATAGCTAAAAACAGAGCTATGATAAAAATACTGATCCCTTGATTATAGAAAATTTTGAAATTCAGGGCAAATGGAATGATGGGCTCATAACCAAATTTTTCCATCGCCAGGGCGGCATCTCCTGAAAGCAGGATGGGATTTGACCAAAAATATAAAATAATAGGTGTCGCCATGAGTACGCCCATAAGCACGCCTAGAAAAATCAATAAAAATATTTCTATGGCTACCATAATTTGTACGCGTCGTTTGGTCATCCCAATCGCGTTTAGAATTCCCAATTCATACGTACGCTCCTTGATCATCATCAAAAAAGTTCCAAATATCCCAAAGCCAATGACCACATAGAGAATGATCAAAATAACCCAACCGCCATAATAATCTAATTCAATGGAGGAAACTAAATCAGGGAGCATCTCCTGCCAAGTCATCACTCCAAGCTCTTTACCCTTCAAAATGGTTTCTATGTGTGCTTTCATTCCTTCAGTATCCTGTGAATCTTCTAGCAATATGGAATAGCTCGAAATCATGTTTGGAGCAGATAAGAATTCTTGTAGCGTTTCGAGGGGAAGATAAATGGCACCCTGATTCAAAGCCGGAATTGGAAATTTTAAAATACCAGTCACTGAGTATTTACCAGCCGCGTTGACCCCATGATATCCCTGGCCCATGAGCACCAATGTATCGCCCACATTAAGATTTAAATTGGCAGCCAAACCTGCTGCCATCAACACACCGCGCTCCGTATTGTAATCTCCTTTGATAAGTTTTCTTTCTAAATAAGAAAATGCAGCTTCTTCTTCAAGTGATACTCCAAAAAGTGCAGCTCCTTTAGTCCTGTCACCATGTGAGGCCAAAGCAAAAGAACTCAGGCGTGGAACTCCCATTAATATACTCGGGTTGGTCAAGTCCAACTCAAACAACGCTTGTTGATCAAAACTGTTATCAATGATTTGATCCTCCCAAAAGTCTACTTGATGAATTCCTAAATGTCCCGTGAAAAATCGAGCAGAGTTGTCAATCATGTTTTCATAACTACCCAATTGGGAGGATTGCATCAGACACGCGAAAAACACAGAAAATGCAATAGAAGAAGCCGTAATCCACGTCCGTTTTTTACTCCTCCAAACATTCCTCCATGCCAATTTGATATACAATATCATTACCTAATAGTTTTTAAATTTTGTACCGAGAAAAAGCTTTCCTGTAAGTCAATATCATATTCAAAATCGTGATAAATGATCACCGTTTTCTGATCTGGATTTTCCGTTGGAATCATTTCCATTTTGGTAGGGATGACTCGACCGCCCATCTCCCTAATATCTGACAAGGTCATGGTGTTGATGAGAAATTCATCTTCATCATAATATTTAAGAATCAATTGAAAATAATCATTTTTACTTATGTAGGCCTCTAACTTACCCCATACCACAGCTGCTTCCTCTTTGGGATACATCGCGATTTTCCAACAATCATATAAGCCAATGGTCGTATCTCCCATGAAATCATGGCTATAATCCACCACCATAGAGGATTGATTGACCAGATCATCATTGGTAAAATCCGACCCCATCCAACTTTGCATCATCATAGAGGGTGGCATCTTGATGATCCGATCTATACTTGGTTGCCAACTCCAAAGCTCTTTATCACGTTTCAAAGTACCGGTTCCCTCATCTCGAGCTGGCTGAGTAATCAGTACTAAACTGTAATCTACTCCCTTACCCCAAACCTTCATCGTAATCTCACGGGTCCATTTGGGTCTGACTATTTTCATGGTCATGGTCCCTCTATTGGTTTTCCCTTGCATTTTTTCATCTGCCTTGGTAATGACTTCGGTAGCGGTTTGAGCAGTTAACAAATGGGGTGTGACCGCAAACAAAACAATGGCTAATAGATTCTTCATTATTTACAATATTTATTGAGCAAAACTTTTTCTAATTCATCCAGGGGATAATCCTGCTTGAACCAAAGATATTGAATAGAAATACCATCCAAAAGAGCCACCAATATTTTAGCTTCTCCTGCAGGATCTGACCATTTTAGTTCAACCAATAATTTTTCAATGAAAACGATAGATTCATTCATCTTTCTGTTGCACAAATCTCTTGCGAAATCAAACTTATCTAATTGCATTCCTAGATTAATCCATAATGTCAATTTCTCAAAATCATCTCTTAAAGATTTGAAAAATGCCCTTAACATATTCTCAAACGCTTCACTGGATGTAGCCTTAGAGGCCACAAAAAGAAGTTCATCTGTCTCTTTAAAGACATCCAAAAGTAGTTGCTTGATCAATTCCTCTTTATTAGAAAAATAATGATACATCAAGCCTTTTGACACCCCTGCCAATTTCATGATCTCTGATATACTTGTATTTTGATATCCTTGAGTACCAAAAAGCTTGAGGGCTGCATCCAAAATCTTGGCTTTGGACTCCTTTCGAATTTGCTCAAATTGGTTTTTTGTTTTAGGACTCATTTTTTTTTGACTGACCGTTTAGTCAATGTAAAGATAAATAAAAAACAACTACAAAAACAACTACTGAATCGTATTCATCATGAAGTACTCCTTTTTAAGGTCAACACCGTAATCTCAGGTAGAATACCAATCCGACCAGGATAGCCCAAAAAGCCGAAGCCCCGATTGACGTAAAGACTTTGAGTCCCCTTTTGATAAAGATCAGCCCATTGCTTGTACACATATTGAGAAGGACTCCAACGAAAATCTCCTATCTCCACCCCAAATTGCATCCCATGGGTATGTCCTGCCAGCATCAAATCTATGTCAGGATACTCAGAAAGCACTTGGGCATCCCAATGGCTCGGATCATGGGACATCAATATCTTGTATGGAATCTCTTGGGTCCCCTCATAGGTTTTGGACATATCTCCATATTTTGAAAACCGACCTGCTCCCCAATTTTCAAGTCCTAATAAGGCGATAGATTCGCCATCTGCAGTGATGATCTTGTTTTCATTCAACATAATGTTCCACCCCATGTATCTATACATCTGGTGTAAATCCTTAATGTTCTGTTGTTTTTCTGTCATCGAATCCCAGCGATGGTAATCTCCATAATCATGGTTTCCCATCACCGCATGAACCCCTAAAGGAGCTTTGACTTTGGCAAAAAGATTTAAGTAAGGTTTGGCTTCATCGCTTTGATTATTCACAAAATCTCCCGTGAACAATATCATATCTCCCCGTTCTTGATTGATCAGGTCTACTCCCCCCCTAACCGCGGTCTTATTAAAAAAACTACCCGTGTGGATATCAGAGATTTGAACCAATCTGATCCCATCGAAGGCCTTTGGCAAATGAGGTGAGTAAACATCCCTTCGTCTGACTCGATAGTCATGCGCACCTGACAAGATCCCAAACGAAAGACCCATCATGGGCAGTACACCGGTAAGCAAAGCAGCTTTACCTATAAATGCTGTTCTTCCGGCGATCTGTGGATCCTCATTGCTGATTACAAACTGACTAAGATAGCTCACCAAACGGCGTACATCATCACCCAATAGCACCAAGGAGGCAAATAATTTACCGATCAGGTTGATGAAAAATAAAGCACTTATGAATACTCGAAGACCTGCGTAAGTTTTTGCATCTAGTTGTGTGTACAAAGCAAAGCCCGTAATCATCAATACGACCCACAGCCAATAACTTGACCAAACCCATCGGGTAATCAAAGGTGTCGATTTTACCGTAAGCAATTGAACCACCTGAAATACATAGTATTCAATGAGAAAGTAGACCAATACAACGACGCAAAGAATAACGATTCGAGACATGCAGATTCCAACTAATAAATGATGATCTATTTAAATCAACTGAGTCCCAAACGACGATTGATGCGGGCAAAAAACAAATACATCACAGGGACAATGATCAAGGTCAAAAAAGTAGCAAAGGTCAATCCGAAAATAATGGTCCAAGACATCGGTCCCCAAAAGGCTACATTATCTCCACCGAGATAAAAATCAGCGTCGTACTCACTTAAAAATTTCATAAAATCAATATTGATCCCCACAGCAAGAGGAATCAAACCCAAAATCGTAGTGATTGCTGTGAGTAGAACTGGACGCAGACGCGTAGCTCCAGCCTCAGCTATGGATTCAATAATATGAATTATTTCTAGATTTTTAAGGCCTAACTCAATGTGTTTTCGTTTTCTGCTTACTTCAATAAAATCAATCAATACAATAGCATTATTAACTACTATTCCGGCCAAAGAAATAATTCCAATCATGGTCATGATTACCACAAAATCCATCTGAAAAATAATCAAGCCCATGAATACACCTATGGTACTTAAAATTACAGAAATCATGATGATAAAAGGGGTCGTAACTTTATTGAACTGTGACACGATGATGAGAAAAATCATGAAAATAGCCAGCAGCAAAGCATTGCTCAAAAATGCCATTTCTTCTGCTTGTTTCTCTTGTTCTCCACCAAATTTAAAGGCGTATCCGTAGGGCATTTCAAATTTCTGAAGTGCTTTTTTAATCTCATCATTGACCATTGTCGGGTTGTAACCGCTCTCCACATTTGAACTCAAAGTAATCACCCTACTCAAATCTTTTCTCCTTATCGATCCATAAGTAGTACTCAGAGAAGCCTTAGCTACCGCAGAAATAGGTACGATGTGCATTTTTCCATCGGTAGGATCTCTAAAAACAATACTTTTATTCATCAGCGCATCTACATCATAACGGTACTTGTCCATGAGCCTTAATTGAATGGCATAATCTTCTTCCCCTTGCTTGAATTTAGAAATCTCCTTACCAAATAAGGCTGTGCGAATTTCGCTACCTATCGCACTCGTAGACAATCCAAATCGTCGCGCCTTGTCACGATCTATATCTACGATCAGTTCAGGTTTACCCGTCTCTAAATTTGCTTTCAATTTTTCAATTCCTTTGATTCCAGATTCATTAATGAAATTTTCCATGTTTTCAGAAATTTGCACCAACTCATCGAAATCATCTCCTGTAATTTCAATACTTATGGGTTTACCCGTCGGCGGTCCATCTGAATTTTGATCTACAGTAATCTGTACTCCTGGATAACCTGTTAAATTTTCCCGAACCTCATCCATGATTTGAGCGGTAGAGATGCCATTCCTAAATTGAAATTCTTGGAAATTAATGGTCAATCTCGCTTTATTTGGGGTGTCTTTTTGACCAAAAGCAGAAGGATCATTGGGGTCTGCCGTTCCTTCTCCTACGCTGGAAACGACCGATTCTACCAAGGCTCCATAAGGCTCCATCAGCTTAATCACCTTATCCTCTATCTTTTGCGAAAAGCTATTCGTAGTTGTTACATCCGTTCCCACAGGGAATTCAATAAATACATTGATATATTTTGGATCTGTCTTTGGGAAAAAGACCACATTGGGAGGGAATATATTCATCAACAAAAAAGACAATATCAATAAGCCCGTCGTTCCAAAAAAGAATACATAAGACCAAATACCTGTTAATGAGAACTTCAATAAGATACTGTATTTGCCTTCCAACCAAGGCAAAAATTTGTTTTGAAACTTCCTCGACCCAGGAGCCAGTATATAGGCATTTAACAAATAAATAAAACCAAAAATAAGAATCAAATTACCCATCACGGTATAGTCCAGTAGCAATAGTGATACACCCAAAAACGCACCCATTGAAAACGTCATAAGAATTCGCTTATGATTGGGCTTCTCTCCTTTGTCCAATTGCATAAAAACCAGGATGAGTACTGGATTGATCACCAGAGCTACGAATAACGAAGAACTCAAAGTAACGATGAGTGTAATGGGCAAATATTTCATAAATGCCCCAAATAAACCTGGCCAAAATGCCAAGGGCAAAAAAGCGGCCAAAGTAGTTGCCGTTGAAGCAATTACCGGTAAGGCAACCTCTCCCACACCTATCTTTGTAGCTTCAAAAGCGTTAAAGCCCTGTTCTCTCAATCGATAAACATTTTCAACTACTACAATGCCATTATCAACTAACATCCCCAAGGCCATAATGAGAGAAAACAAGACCATCATATTGATCGTAAATCCAAGCATTCCTAGAATGATAAAAGAAATGAACATTGAGAGCGGAATCGCCATGCCCACAAATAATGCGTTGCGGACCCCTAAAAAAAACAACAAGACCAAAACCACTAAAATAACTCCAGAAATAATATTATTCTCCAAGCTATCTACCATCTTTCGGGTCCGCGCAGACTGATCATTTGTTTTAACAATAATCAATCCCTCAGGAAAAATATTGTTTTGAGCGTCTGCGATGATAGTATTGATTTTTTCTGTTGCCGTCAATAAATTTTCACCACTTTTTTTAACCACATCGAGCATGACCACTGATTGGGTATAGAGTCGAGCAAAACTTTCTTTCTCCTTATAATCAAAGGTGACGTCAGCGATATCTTTGAGATAAACTATATTCCCTTTCTCACTTTTGATTACTACCTCTAGTAGGTCTTCAAATTGATCAAATTCCCCAACAATTCTAATCGATCTCCTGATTTCTCCCGCTTTCATGTTTCCAGCGGAAAGGGTTAGGTTTTCACTTCTAATAGCCTTCTCAATATCTCCAAAGCCTACCATCCTGGCTTCCATTTGATAGGGGTCAATATTAATTCTCACTTCTTTTTCATTCACCCCTCGGATATCTACCTTGGATATCTCTGGAAGTTTCTCAATTTCCTCTTCAAGTAATTCAGCATAATTATTGAGCTCTTCAATACTGAAATTACCTGAAAGATTGATATTCATTACCGGAAATTCAGAAAAATTCATTTCAAAGATGTTTGGGTCTTGTTGAAGATCCGTGGGAAGTTCTGGCTTAGCACGATCCACTGCATCTTTGACCTTAGTAAGTGCATCTTGAATTTCAGTAGTTGTAGTAAATTCAACCATGATGGTCGAATAATCCTGTACCGAAGTCGAGGTAATATTCTCTACATCCGATATCGTATTCAACTCTTTTTCTATAGGTCGGGTAACTAGATTTTCAACATCTACAGGAGAATTTCCAGGATGCATCGTCCCAATGTAAACTATGGGTTGCTCTATTTCTGGAAAGCTTTCCTTAGGTAATCCCAGATAAGTGGAGATTCCCATAAAAATCACCAGAGCAGTGAGTACAAAAACAGTAGTTTTATTTTTTAAGGCAAGGGTGGTCAAGCCAAACTGCTTATCCCTACTTTCCAGATTGTTATTCTGAGGCCTCTGTGAATTTTTTTTCATTTTATTTATCAATCGTTATCTCAACCAATGTCCCTTGAGTAAGTGCTCTATAACCTTTATCCACAATCATTTGTTGATCAGATAAGCCTGAGACTATTTCAGTCTGATCATCAAATGAATAACCTGTATTCACATAAGCTTTACTTGCTTTCTTGTCAAAAGCCTTACCCTCTAAGACATAAATAAAACTTCCTTTATTATCCGTTTGGATCAATTTAGTGGGTACCACCATCGCATCATCATTCGAGTAATCCACCAAGCGCAAAACAACTACTTGATTGGGTCTTACCAAAAAAGCTAATTCGGGCATAACAACCTCCAATTCGAAGGTTCTATTTTGATCGTTGATCACCTGTCCGAGGGAGGAAATCAACGAAGATTGATTTTGATTTTGATTTGGAAAGTGAATTTGAACTGTATCTCCCACTAAAAACTTACCCAATAGAGACTCAGAGATATCGGCTTTCAAATAATTTGATTCAGGATTGATTAATCTGACCATGGGTAATCCGGGTTGAGAAAACTCCCCCACCTTAGCCACAATTTTATCCACTACGCCATCAAAAGGTGCATATATTATTGACATCCTCATTTGTGACTTTAACGTTTTCAATCTTCGATCCAAAGATTCCCTATTACTTTTTGCCTGTAAATACTGAATCTCTGTGCCTATATTTTGATTCCAAAGATTGGCTTGCTTCTCAAAAAGTACTGTAGCCAATTTCAATTGCGTCTTGATTTCTTCAATACTGTTTTGTACCACTTGAGAATTGAGTGTCACCAAAAGTTGGCCTTTCTCAACTGTTTGTCCTTCCGAAACGTAAATCTTTTCAATCTTACCCATCGATTCGGCAGTGAGTAATACGTTTTTACGAGAGGCTACCGATGCTCTTATTTCTGTCTCATGATGGAATTTCGAGGTTTCCAAGGCAAAGGCAGTTACCAATGTTCTGCTCGGAGGTAGTTCATCTTCAACTCCTGAAAGCTGAAGGTCTTTTTCTAAAGCAATAATCTCATTATTAATTTCCTCAAGTTGTACCTTAAGCCCCTCGATCTTTTCCCGCTTACTCTCTTCACCCGATGTGCTTTCACATGAATAAGTGATCATACAGGTACCTAGTAATAATAAATATGTTTGTAATAATTTCATTTGGTTATGATTTCGTATTATATAAAGTTCCCGTCGCTTTCAATAAATCAATTTTAGATAAAATAGATTTATACAATGTGGCTAAATAATTGGTTTGAGCTGCCTTGTACTCATTATCGGCATTGGTTAATTCTAAATTTGAACCAATACCTTCTTGAAATTTAATTTTTGTAATTCGGAAGATATTGGCTGCCAGTTCTTGATTTTGACGTTGTACCTCCAAGATTTTGAGATTACTCTCCAAGCTGATCTTCTGTTGAGCGATTTCAATATCAATGTTTTTTTGTAAAAAACTTTTCTGGTAATCCAATTGCTCAATTTTTATCTTAGATTGTTGAATTTTAGTTTTTTTAGAAAATCCTTCAAACAAAGGGATCGAAATGGTCGCCCCCACGGTTCCGAAATTATACCAGTCGTTACCAAATAAATCACTACTTAGGCCTGTCGCATTGTTATATCCATAATTAAAGTTGCCATAAATTTTTGGTAGGTATTGGGAGAGATGATTTTTTTTGTCCAACAAGGCTAAACTTCTATTGGTCTCTAGCAAAGAATACTCAATTCGATCATTGTAGTCAAAATCGACAGCTAGTTCCGGTATCTCAAGGTTGACATCCATCAAGGAAGTATTAAGCGCTATCGGGGCATCCAATGGCATACCCATTTGGAACTTCAACAACTTTTGACTGATTACTGACAATTGGACTTGTGTTTCTAAATTGACGTTAATATTGTTGTAACTTACCTTAATCCTATCCACATCGATCTGTTCGGCAAATCCATTTTGGTACATCTGGGTAGTTTCTCGAAGTAAAGTATCCAAACGGCTAAAATTTTGACTAAGTAAATAAAGTTGTGCTTGATTGATCAGTACATTATAGTAGGCTTTGGTCACCGCTGCTACTACTTCAATTTTAGTTCGCTCATTTTCTTTAGTAGATAATTCCCTAAAGGTTTTGGACGCTTGAACACCTACAAAATAGGCCCCATCAAAAATAAGTTGACTCACACCCATACTTAAATTTCCATCGTAGGGTAAACCAAATTGAATTTCGGTCAGCGTCCCTGGAGCAAGGGTCTGATCAAAATTACTGGCGTCTACTAGACTGGTTTGAACTTCATAGTTATAGTTTACCCCCCCTCTCAGCGTTGCTTGAGGCAGACCCAAAGCAACAATACCTCGAATTTCAGCTTCTGCATCCTTGATACTGAGCTCAGAAATTTGAATAGATTCATTGTTGCCAAGAGCAAATTCTAGACATTGCTCAATGGTCATTTCTTGAGCTTCTTGAGCTTCTTGAGCAAAAGCAGGCGAAGTACAGATTAGCAATACACCAAAAAAGCAAAAATATATTTTTTTCATCCCTGTTAATTTATAAACTTTTATTTCTGGCTGAGTGGGCTGGATTCTTGATGGAATTGCTCATATAATTCTCGACCTTTGTCCGTTAAAAGTCCATGAATAAAATGATCCAGCACCTGTAACTGAACTTGTTTGAAATCAAAATCAGCGCTTGAAAACACACTGGGCTTAAACATCAGGCTTACCTGCTCGACCCGCAATCTTGCCATGATATTGGCATCGATTTCAGGTCTGTAATAACCCTCATTGACTCCACGAACAATATTATCTGCCGTGTGCCCTTGAATACATTTATCTTTGAAATCTAAGAAGGTCTCCCAGGCATGAGAATGAAATCTTTGGATATCAAACAGCGCCGAAGGATTTAATTGTCCCAAGTTTTTCCGCATGATTTCAGCCAATCCATGGATTTCTTCTATGGCATTACCCGAAGCTTCGTGAATTCTTTTAAAAGCGTCTTCCTCTCGGCCGATGTGCGCGATCATTGTAGCAGACACCAACTGGTCTTTATTTTCAAAGCATTGGTACAAGGTTTTTTTTGACATCGACAATGTTCGCGCTACCTCATCCATAGTGATGCTTCTTACCCCCAGACGCATAAAAAGATCTTCAGCAACGGAAATGACCTTGGCCTTCATTATATGTGATATTTGACTTATCATCTACCACAAAAATGATTGAAAAAACTGTAAAAACTACTATCATACTAAAAGTTTCCATGGTTTTTAAGAAAAACTTATCCTATTTTGTCTTCTAAATGTGAATTATGATCTAAATGTCTGCAGAAACCAAAAAAATAATCTTTGAAAAATACAGTTTGGCCTATACCGTATCAGGTAACAGTGAACTAAAATTATTGCTTTTTCATGGTTTTGGTCAAGATCGAACTGCATTTGATCTCTATCATGAGAAATTGTTGGGATTTGAAATCTATTCTTTTGATCTCATCTTCCATGGTGAAAGTACAGGACCAGAAAAAAAATTAAGCCCAAACGATTGGTTTACCCTCATGTCAATGTTTATCGAAAAAGAGCAAATCAAAAACTTCTATGTGGCAGGGTTCAGCTTAGGGGGAAAATTTGCCCTCTTTTTAGCCATCTATTTTCCAACACATGTCTCCCAATTAATCTTAATCGCCCCAGACGGTTTTTATAAATCCCCTTGGTATCTGATCAGTACCACTTGGCCTACCCGGCTTCTATTTCATTATCTGACTCAAAATTTTAAGCAATTCCATTTTCTTATGGGCATCCTCAAATATGTGGGGTTGATAGATGCCTCAATGAATCGATTCATTCACAAAGAACTTTCCAATCAAGCGGCCCTCAAAAGAGTGTATCGCTCATGGACCTATTTTAGGGATATCTCATTTTCAAGTAAGCTATTAAAAATTTTCTTAAAGAAACCCTCCCATATCCATACTTTTTTAGGTGCAAAAGATCCTCTCATTGACGTTAACAAAATTACTCCTCTATTGGCCCTTGGAACTTATACAGTCCTGAAAGAAAAGCACCACAAAATACCTATTCATCCAGCCGTTTTAGCTTATATTCAAAGTCTTGAAACGAATCCTCATAAAAAGGAATAGCAAAGCCCAAATTTTAACCTATTTTTACCCCTTTTTATAAGCTACATGATCTACTTTTTTAAAAAATCTGCAACTGAATACCTCTCAGTAGGTAGTCATTCTCTTCTCAAAACCGAAGACTTAGATAAATTATCTTGGTTGTTCTCTGGCGCTGAGCACCTAGGAAATGCTGAGATCTCAGGTTCCTTTAACGGGCCCAGAAAAGAAATGATTACCCCATGGAGTACCAACGCCGTAGAAATCGCCCAAAATTGTAATATCGAAGGCATTTTTCGTATTGAAGAATTTAAAAAAGATCAAGCTCATTTTGATCCCATGCTTGAGCAAAAATATGAGGTCTTAAATCAAGCTGTTTTTTCATTAGATCAAAAGCCTGAACCTATAGCCGCTGTCGAGGATATTCATTCTTTTAACCAATCACAGGGCTTGGCATTAAGTGAAGAAGAAATCGCTTTCCTCATGGGCGTCTCAGAAGAGATCGGCAGACCGCTATCTGATTCAGAAATTTTTGGGTTCTCGCAAGTAAACTCAGAACATTGTAGACATAAGATATTTAATGGGGATTTTATCATCGACGGTGAAGCCAAAGAAAAAACTTTGTTTCAATGGATTAAAAAGACCTCCAAAGATCACCCTAACTTCATCGTATCGGCTTACAAGGATAATGTCGCATTCATTCAAGGACCTCGGATCGAACAATTTGCCCCAAAATCACAAAACAGACCTGATTATTTCGAAACGAAAGATTTTGATTCAGTCATCTCTTTGAAAGCAGAGACTCATAATTTTCCCACTACGGTAGAACCTTTCAATGGCGCCGCCACTGGCGCAGGAGGTGAGATAAGAGATCGACTGGCAGGTGGCCAAGGAAGCTTGCCTTTGGCGGGTACTGCCGTTTACATGACGGCTTATTCTCGGTCGGAAAAGGGTCGAGATTGGGAAACGCAAATCAACGCTAGAAAATGGCTCTATCAATCTCCTGAAGAACTACTCATCAAAGCCTCCAACGGTGCCAGTGATTTTGGTAACAAATTTGGTCAGCCCCTTATTTGCGGCTCAGTACTGACCTTCGAACACGAGGAAAATGATCAAATTTATGCCTTTGATAAAGTAATTATGTTGGCAGGTGGCATCGGGTTTGGGAAACGCAAAGAAGCCCTAAAACAAAAGGTTACCCCTGATAAAAAAATCATTGTTTTAGGAGGTGATAATTATCGCATTGGCATGGGCGGTGGAGCGGTTTCTTCTGTGGAAACAGGTGCGTTTGAAAATGCCATAGAACTCAACGCAGTGCAACGCTCAAATCCGGAAATGCAAAAACGGGTCGCTAACGCGGTCCGAGCCATGACCGAACTTGAAGACAACCCGATCATCTCCATCCACGATCATGGTGCGGGCGGGCATCTAAATTGTCTCTCCGAATTAGTAGAAGATACGGGAGGGGAAATAAATGTAAATAAGCTTCCTCTGGGTGACCCTACCCTTTCCGATAAAGAAATCTTAAGTAATGAATCTCAAGAAAGAATGGGTCTGGTCATTGGAGAAGAACATACCGAATACCTTAAACAAGTGGCGGATCGAGAAAGGGCGCCCTATTATGAGGTGGGCACAACCTCATCCAATCAACGGTTACTGTTTATTAATGATCAAAAAATAAAAGCTTTCGACCTTAAATTAGAACATCTTTTTGGTGCTTCTCCCACTACGGTGATCAAAGGCATTACCCTTAATAAAATTTTTAAAAGTGGGAGCTATCTTTCTTCTCGGTTAGAAGAAATGATCCAAGCAACTTTTAAACTCGAAGCAGTGGCCAGTAAAGATTGGTTGACCAATAAAGTAGATCGCTCGGTCACTGGAAAAGTAGCGATACAGCAAACTGTAGGGGAAGTTCAAATTCCTTTAAACAATGTTGGCGTCATGGCCCTGGATTTTAAGAGCCATAAAGGGGCGGCTACCTCTATTGGTCATGCACCAGCAGCGGCCTTAATCGATCCAGGTGCAGGATCCCGATTATCAGTTGCAGAAGCCTTGACCAATCTGGTGTTTGCTCCTTTGACTCATGGTATAAAAGGAATTTCCTTGAGTGCCAATTGGATGTGGCCTGCTAAAAATGAAGGAGAAGACAGCCGATTGTATACGGCCGTTAAAGAAATTAGCGAATTTGTCTCCGAACTAGGCATCAACATCCCTACAGGAAAAGATTCGATGTCTATGACCCAGAAATACCCTGATGGTCAAAAGGTCATGGCACCAGGTACGGTGATCGTCAGTGCAGGAGCTGAGGTCAGTGATATTAGGAAAGTAATCCTACCCGCTATCCAGCCGCAAGAAGCATCGATATTGGTCTATATTGATTTTTCAGGAGGAGCGTTTGAATTAGGAGGCAGCAGTTGGGGACAGACCCAAAACATGCTTGGAGATCAGACTCCAGATGTCGATGCAGCTACTTTTAAATTGACCTTTGATTTCGTTCAGCAACTCATCCATGACGACCTCGTTCTAGCAGGTCATGATGTCGCTACTGGTGGATTAATTACCACACTACTCGAAATGAATTTCCCAAATCAATCTGGCGGCATGGAAATTGATTTGTCCCTTCTTCCAGAATCAGATGTTCTTAAAATTCTTTTTGCTGAAAAACCGGCTGTCGTATTGCAAGTAAAAGGTGCGGCCCTTTCTGTACTCCAAGCTTCAGCTGTCATTTTTTATCCTATTGGGAAACCCACTAGCCATCGCCAATTGAGTGTGACCCAAGAGGATCTTATTCTTGACCTAAATATAGATGATTACAGAAATAAATGGAGCCATACCTCCTTCCTGCTAGATACCAAGCAAACGTTACCAAAACTGGCTAAACTTAGATTCACTAACTATACCCAACAGCCATTAACCTATACCTATCCTCAAGGTTTTGACGGTAAACTGAGCAGTTACGGGATTAATTTAGACAGAAAATCATCTTCAGGTCTTCGTGCCGCAATCATTCGAGAAAAAGGCGTCAATGGAGACCGTGAAATGGCTTACGCACTTTGGATGGCGGGGTTCGATGTCAAGGATGTTCACATGACCGACCTTATTGCAGGCCGAGAAGATTTAACCGGCATTAACTTTATCGTTTTTGTCGGTGGTTTTTCAAATTCTGACGTATTGGGCTCGGCAAAGGGCTGGGCAGGTTCATTCTTGTACAATCCAAAGGCCAAAAAAGCAATTGATGACTTTTATGATCGTGATGATACCCTCAGTCTAGGGGTATGCAATGGATGTCAATTAATGATGGAACTGAAAAAAATATATCCAATGGATACCCATCATCCACAATTACGTCACAATCTTTCAGGTAAGTTTGAGTCGGCATTTATCAATGTGACTATTCAGCCCAATGATTCTATTTTATTAAATTCTTTATCAGGGAGTAGATTAGGTATTTGGGTAGCACATGGTGAGGGTCGATTTGATCTAAAGAGTAATGAAAACACTTATAAGATTCCTATGAAATACAGCTATGATGAATTCCCTGGGAATCCCAATGGAAGTTCTTTTGGAGCAGCTGCGCTGTCTTCTAAAGACGGGAGACATCTCGCAATGATGCCCCATTTGGAGCGATCGCTCTTTCCTTGGAATTGGAGTCATCATCAAAATAAAATGGCGCACGAGGTCAGTCCATGGATTGAGCCATTTGTAAATGCTCGAAAATGGGTAGCGGAAAAAGTGAAATAATGATAAAAAATAATTAATTTTCAAAAATGGTTTTTTAATTTCAGTAAATAAATTCTATTTTTGCCGTCTAATTGGCCTATGGTGTAACTGGCAACACGTCTGATTTTGGTTCAGAAGAGTCTAGGTTCGAGCCCTAGTAGGCCAACTCTAATCGCCTGATCTCTTTGCTTTTAAAAAAGTAAGAGATGATATAAATAACATGACCGTTGTTAAATTTTTTGCTGGAAAAGGAACGCAAGCATTAGCTGAGAAAATAGCTATTGCTTATGACAACCCCCTAGGCGCCATTACCTCTCAAAAGTTTAGCGATGGTGAGCTTCATGTAAGTTACGATGAGTCCATAAGAGGCTGTGAAGTCTTTTTAATTCAGTCCACTAATCCTCCTGCCGATAATATCTTAGAACTGCTTTTGATGATCGATGCGGCACGCAGAGCCAGTGCCAAATATGTTACGGTCGTAGTTCCCTATTTTGGTTATGCCAGACAAGACAGGAAAGACAAAGCTCGTGTCTCCATTGGTGCAAAACTGATCGCTAATCTGCTCTCCGCATCTGGAGCGGATCGACTTATGACTATGGATTTGCATGCCGGTCAAATTCAAGGCTTTTTTGATATCCCCGTAGATCACTTAGATGCAAGTGCTATTTTCGTACCTTATCTCAAGACTAAAAATCTAGATAATCTCGTGTTTGCTTCACCAGACGTTGGAGGAAGTGCTCGAGCAAGGATTTATGCAAAGTTTTTTAATGCAGAAATTGTCATTTGCGACAAACAACGAAAGCGAGCCAATGAAGTCGCCTCTATGCAAGTCATTGGTGATGTTGTAGGAAAAAATGTGGTTTTAGTGGATGACATGATCGATACAGCAGGGACCATCTGTAAAGCGGCTGGATTGATAAAAGAAAAAGGAGCGAAGTCAGTAAGAGCGGTTTGTGCCCATGGTATATTATCAGGAAAAGCCTATGAAACGATTGATTCATCGGTTTTAGAAGAGGTGGTGATATCAGATTCAATTCCTCAAAAGCAACAAAACGATAAAATAAAGATATTGAGTGTAGCCGGCTTATTTGCTAAAGCAGTACGCCGAGTGCACAGTCATGAATCAATAAGTGAACTTTTTATTTAAAAACAATTAATTAATTAATTATTATGAAAACAGTTGAGATTATAGGGTATCAAAGAGCAAATCTTGGCAAAACAGAATCCAAAAGATTAAGAGGTGAAAGTTTTGTTCCTTGTGTAGTATATGGTGGTAAAGAGCAGATTCATTTTTCTGCACCCATGATACTTTTTCGTGATGTGGTTTATACGCCAGAAGCACGTTTCGTTGAACTTAATATTGAAGGAGAAATTAAAAAAGCCATCCTTCAGGATATTCAATTTCACCCAGTAAGTGAAGTCATCCTCCACGCGGATTTTTTAGAGCTCTTTGATGACAAGCTTATCAAAATGAGTATCCCCGTGGTCACTCAGGGCATTGCTCCTGGTATACAAACAGGAGGTAGATTGATTATGAAAATGCCGAGGTTAATGATCAAGTCACTTCCCAAAGATATGCCAGAGAGCATTAATGTAGATATTTCTAAACTTGAGTTGGGTAAAACGATCAAAGTAGGAGATTTGGCACCACAAGAATATGAGGTTTTGACCAATCCACTGGTATCTATTTGTTCTGTTGATGTACCTCGAGCGATGAAAGGTAATACTGAAGAAGAAGAAGCTGCAGAAGCTGCAGAAACTGGGACCTCTGATGAAAAAGAAGATTAATCTTTGAATCAATAGCGATTGACAATGAAAAAAACCCGCCTTCAAGGTGGGTTTTTTTCTTTTATGAATAAATTGATGAACAAGAAAAAGGAACCTCTATATTGATCAGCTAACGCGCTACAAAAAAGGTAGCGCATTTAATTCAGAATGAGTTTTAAAAAGTATTCATGAAATATTTAATTGTTGGACTAGGTAATCCAGGTGTAGAATATGAGCTCACCAGACACAATATTGGGTTTTTAATTTTAGATCGACTAGCTGATCAAAAGAAAATTAAATTTGAACAGGGTCGATATGGATTCTGGACACTTTTAAAGCATAAGGGAAGAAGTATCTATCTGCTCAAGCCCACTACCTTCATGAATTTAAGTGGACGTGCGGTGCACTACTGGATGCAAGACTTAAAGGTAGCGAAACAGAATATAATGATTATCACCGATGACTTAGCCCTACCCTATGGGAAATTAAGAATGAGGCAAAAAGGGTCTGCAGGAGGTCACAATGGTCTTAAAAATATTGAGGAATTAATAGGTGGCCAAAATTATCAAAGACTAAGATTTGGTGTGGGCGATGACTATAGCCAGGGTAGACAAATAGATTATGTCCTTTCTCCCTTTAACCAGAAAGAAATGGAAGCCCTTGTCTTAGATATGGATTGCGCCATTGATGCCGCACTTATCTTTTGCACCCAAGGTATTGAAAATGCCATGAATCAATTCAATGGATAATATTTTTTGGCCATACTCAGTTATCACATCCTCCAATCCATAGCTGATGGGGAAAAGAGTCATTATAATCGGTGGGGGTGCTGCAGGCTATTTTTCAGCCATAAACATCAAAGACAAAAATCCTAAATATCAAGTTACCCTTATCGAAAAAACATCAAAAACCCTTACCAAAGTAAAAATATCAGGGGGGGGTAGATGTAATGTGACCAATGGACGACAAAAACCAGGTAATTTGGTCAAGTTCTATCCCCGCGGTCAAAAAAAACTCTACAAGCCTTTTGAGCGGTTTAATACCAAGGACATGCAAGAATGGCTCTATAAAAGAGGGGTAGCTACCTATGAAGAGGTAGATCAACGTATCTTCCCGACAACCAATAATTCGCAAACGATTATCGATTGCTTTGAAAAAGAAATGGATACTTTGGGTATCGAATTGATCCGAAATTGTGCGGTAAAAAAGATAGTTAAATCCACCGATTGGCTCATACATACAGACACAGAAATACGCGCCGCCGATGCCGTTGTATTCAGTACAGGCGCAACGAAAAGCGGTTGGCGCCTACTTACCGAACTGGGTCTAAAGACGACGCAGATTGTCCCATCCTTGTTTACCTTCAATATCCAAGATGATAGAATTAATGAATTACCCGGCACCTCCTTCCCTGAAGCTACCGTACGGGTAATCGCTAGTAAATTTACAGAAACAGGACCCTTACTCATAACCCATTGGGGTCTCAGTGGACCTGCGATTCTAAAACTATCATCAGTAGCTGCGCTACACCTCAATGGGTGCCATTATAACTTTCAGATACAGATTAACTTTTCAGGACAAACGGCTCAAGCATTGAACGAAATCATTGATCAACTAAAAAAAGTACATCCCAAAAAGTTGATCAAAAATTATAAAACGAATCAAATACCTCATAGGTATTGGGAAAGATTGGTTCAAAAACTTAAACTTACCGAAACTCCATTTGCTGAATTGACTAAAAAATCTCAAAATCGATTGATAGAGGAACTCACCCAGGCCCTTTTTCAAGTAACTGGAAAGAGTACTTTCAAAGAAGAATTTGTATCCGCAGGTGGAATTGATTTGAGTGAGATTAATTTCGAAACTATGGAAGCCAAAAGATATCCGGGTTTATACCTCGCAGGAGAAGTTTTGGACATTGATGCGCTGACGGGTGGATTTAATTTTCAAGCTTGTTGGACGGCAGGTTGGATCATTTCTGAAGCAATTTAGTATTTTTGTCCAATGACAGATCATCTCATTACCCTAGGTATTCAAATTGTTCCTAAAAGTAGTTCTCACGACACCTATGCCTTGGTTGATCGTGCCATTGATATCATCCAACAAAGTGGAGTAAAATACGAAATAACTCCTTTTGAAACCGTAATGGAAGGTAAGTATGAAGACCTTATGATGATTTCTGAAATTGCACAGAAGGCTGTGTTGGAGGCAGGAGCCGACGAATGCTTGGTCTATTACCGTATTCATTATCGAAAAAATCAAGATGTGACCTTTGAAGAGAAGAGGTTGAATCGTTGATGTTCGGTTGCTGTAATTATTGAAAAAATTATCTCTGAATTTATATTTATTAGAGGTATTATATTTTTACTATGATATTCCCTTTAGAGTTGACGCTTACAAAGATTTAAATATTCAAATCTGGCATACATCGCACTGTTTCAAAGAAGATTAATAGTACTCGTGAGTGTTTCCCAAAAGCGTTGATGTTAAACTAAGGCATGAGATAGGTAGTATCTTTTGTCCCTTGAGATATGATTTTATTTTGCCCAATTAATTTTGAAAGAGTTCCTGAAAAAAGCTCGGCTTTACTCAAAAGTTGAAGATATTATAAAGGTTGCATAGAACTCCTGCATTTGAATATTTCAGGAACTTTATATAAATTGAAATGGAAAATTATTATCAACCAAACAATTTAAAAATGAAAAAAATAATTCTTTTAATAACTAATGTGCTGATCGGTGTGACCCTCTCAGCTCAAACTATGGTTTTTAATGTTCAGGAGATCAAGGCAAAAGATTTCGCTCAAAGCGACATAGAAGCCGCTTACGATACCTGCTGTGGGGATATGAAACCTAATAAAGGGGGATTTGCACTTCAGGTTATCGGAAAAGGAGCGAATAATGGCATGACTCATCGACTCATATGGTATTGGGAACTGGGAGAAGATCTCTGGGAAGGAACTAATGTCGATGATAAAGCACCCTTATGGTGGAGTCAAATGAGTAACTATGTTGAAGAATGGGGAACGTCTTATATGGGAAGAGTGCTCAGCAGACAAGAGGGAACGAATGAAGATTATGAATGGACTCATATTTGGGATCTGAAAATTGACGATCCAAATCAATTCAAAATAGGTCATGACAAAATTATTAAAAAATTCAAAACAGAATTCGAGGGGAGATGGGTAGGTTTTGGAACTTATGACATCAATTATCCTAACGGCGCAACTCATTGGGTAGGTATTTCAGGAAAAGATGATCACGATCACGTGATGCTATTGGACAAACTGCAAAACCAAAGTGAATTCATAAAAATGTTAGCTGAACGAGGTAAGAGCGAAAATGTAAGAGATTACATGATAAAAAATATAAAAACTTATTGATCAATCTAAAATTGATCGGTTACAATGTTAACTGATCACCTCAATCAAATTAAAAAAAGGATGCTTACTTAATTGCAGGTGAGCATCCTTTTTTTATGCCCCATAAGCCTCACACTCAGAATCATCAATAGAGCAGCTCCTCCTACTTCCTTGAGCTTATGTATCTCAAGATGATGAAAGTCAATTACTTGCAAGATTTAATTTTGCCTACTATATTAGCTTTTCAATCATTTAATCAAATAAAAAGAATAGACTATGAAAGATATACTTGTAATTGGCAGAATAAAGGAAGGTAAGTTTGAGAAATTTATGGGCTTCATGCAATCTGAAGAGGGGATGGCAGAAAGAAGGAAAATAGCAGATCTAACCAAAACTTTAGCGTCAGTATCTCCAGATAAGAGTGCTGTGATGTTCAAAATAGTTGTTCTTGATGAAGTGGCTTTAAAATCATTTATGGATGGTTCCAATCCAGTTTCAAAACCTGTTTGGGATGAGGTGATGATGAGCTATGAGATTTTCGAGCTAAATAAAATTTAAATAAGATATTTTGAGTTTTTTGGTGGCCCAGAAGATTCAAACGCAGGAGCATAAATAAAGTAGTTCCTCCTCAGAAGTGTTTTTTAAAATAGTGAAACCATTTTAAAGGTTGGAAAAGCTCCTAGAACAGGATGGTTCTAGGAGTTTTTTTAATTAAAATTTCAGTTTATTTTCAGTGTCTGTTAAAACGGTGTATCGTATTTGCATAATAACTTTTTGCAAGTTTTACATTTCCCCGCTCCTCTAGAAGTTCCTTAAACGCTTTTGTTTTCTGAATCTCTCTTTCAACAAGAATAATA
>ENA-OSJC01000528-OSJC01000528.1-marine-metagenome-genome-assembly--contig:-NODE-528-length-36862-cov-15.582357_pt1 | contig 36862 bp, 35 predicted proteins | sample MGYA00237885_ERZ534234 | MGnify/ENA primary metagenome ERZ534234 (study PRJEB26413, sample SAMN06343907) | marine metagenome | isolation source: coastal waters | place: Atlantic Ocean: West Antarctic... | reverse complement strand
AAGTGGGGCAAGAAAAGTATTACGGTTATGAATGGCTATTTTCCTCAAGGTGAGAATAGATCCCATGAAACAAAGTTTCCAAAAAAAATAAAATATTACGCTGATCTTAAAAAACACATTAAAAAAACTCAAAAGACTGAGGATAATGTAATTGTGATGGGTGATTTTAATGTTGCACCCTCTCCATTAGATATTGGCATAGGTGAAGTTAATGCAAAAAGATGGCTCAAAGAGGGAAAAACTGCTTTTTTACCAGAAGAAATTGAGATGTGGAATAGCATCAAAAACCTTGGTTTTATAGACTCCTGGAGAGAACAAAATCCATCAGAGGATTCAATCTATTCTTGGTTTGATTATCGCTCAAGGATGTTCGACGATACTCCAAAAAGAGGCTTAAGAATTGACCATATTATGATTTCAAAAAATCTGGTGCCTGCCATGCAAGAAACTGGGATAGACTACGAAGCAAGGGCAATGGAAAAACCCTCAGATCATTGCCCTGTATGGATTGAATTAAAATGAAAATTTTTAAAGATTTTACATTTGAGGCAGCTCATAAACTTCCTTTAGTGCCACAAGATCATAAATGTTTCAATCTTCATGGTCATAGTTTCAGAGTGCGAATCTATGTAGAAGGTAACATCAATGAAATGGGGTGGATAATGGATTTTGCTGATATTAAATTAATGTGCAAACCTATTATTGATGTTTTAGATCATAGCTATTTAAATGAACTTGAAGGCTTGGATAATCCTACGAGTGAAAATATTGCAATATGGATTTGGCAGAAACTTGAAAAAAAACTGCAAGGCTTGTCTTCTATTGAAGTAATGGAGACTTGTAATTCTGGGTGCATTTACCAAGGAAATTAAGCTCATGGATTTAAAAAATTTTTCTACTCAAAAATATACTGTAATTGAAGATATCCCTAGATTTGTAGAAAGTGAAAATTTTGCATCTCCATTTGGTCTTCAGTGGAATACCTTTAAAAAAGCTCAACTAGATTCTTATACAAAAACTAGAATATCAGAAGACAGGGTGAGAACCGCTTTGCAGATGCCTTTGGAATCAATCAAGGGTTTAAAAATAATAGAAGCTAGCTCAGGTGCAGGAAGATTTACAGAGATACTCTTAAAATATGGAGCAATTGTTTATTCATTTGATTTGAGCAATGCTGTGTCAGCGAATTATGAAAATAATATGCCTCATGAAAATCTTACTATTTTTCAAGGAGGCACTGGATTACAGTGCATTATCACTAAATAGTTTTTTTGACTTTCGCTTTAACTGAAAAAAATTTCTAAGCAGGTCTGCAGATTCTTCTGCCATATGTCCGCCGCTAAATTTTACATTATGATTAAGGTCGTCTCTATCAAGAAATTGATCAATTGACTGCACAGCTCCAGTTTTTGGTTCTTTAGCTCCAAAATATAAAAAATCAAGCCTTGCGTCTACTATTGCTTTTGCGCACATATGACAGGGTTCTAGTGTGACATAAATGGCACAATTTTTTAGTCGGTAATTTTGAATAGCTTGGCTTGCATTATTGATTGCTAAAATTTCAGCATGCGAAGAAACAGAATTATTTGAGATTACTTTATTGTGACCCTTTCCAATTACCCTTCCCTCATGCACAACAATTGCACCTACCGGAACCTCTCCTTCCTCAAAGGCAAGGTTCGCCATACTTAATGCGAGGGACATGTGATCGCCTTGATACATTTATAAATTTAATATTATGCGTAAATTATAGAAATTTTGCCCACTCCTCTATGGGTCTTCTGTCAGAGTGAAGGGAGTTAACCAATGCTTTATCGTCTTTATAACCGATACTCATGCCACAAAACAACATATCGTCATCACCAGCATCAACAAATGCAGCGACACTATCTTGCTTCATAGACCAGGCTTCCTGTGCACAGGTATCTAATCCTGCTTCTTTAGCAAGCAACATAAAGGTTTGCAAGAACATGCCTAGATCAGACCATTGTGGGGGTCCCATTTGCCTATCAACAAAACAAAAAAATGCACATGGCGCACCAAAAAACTCAAAATTTTTCATTACTTGTTCGATTCGAGCAGTTTTGTTTTCTCTTGGAATTCCTAGAAGCTCATACATTTGCTCACCCAACTGAAATCTAGAGGTTCTATAAGGCTCTTTTAGATTTGATGGATATATGTCATAGGCAGGTACCTCAAGTGTGTTCCATTCCTCTTGAAATAGCAGAAAATTATTCATTGAGGAATTATTTATGACAAATATTTTCCACGGCTGAAGGTTTCCACCGGAAGGACTTCTAGAAGCTTTTTGCAAAAGTGTTTTTATTAATGAAGATGGAACAGGCTTGCTTAAAAATTTTCTTATTGAAGATCTTGATTCAACCGCCTGAGAAACATTCATACTAATTCTGTATCGATAAATTTAGATTTAATCATACCTTAGACGACGTAGTTTATAATTTTTTCTGATAAATTTTACTCACAAAGTAGAAAAAAGATTTTTTTAGTAAGTTTTACTAAAAATAGAAGTAAAATCTTTCAGCTTGTTATAAAAAATAATTTCTACAATAATAGATGTTGTAAATAAACGTTTTAAAAAAATAGGAATTAATAAAAAGATTAAACATTTTTTCATTAAAAATTGTGGTGAAAAAGATTAAAGAGATTTTTAGTTTAAATTAACCCTATTTAATTAAATGCACATAACCAAGATGAATTTTTCTAAACGGATAAAATGAGAATAAGTTTTGTTGTAATTACGTTAGATTACTTTATTTCTCATAGATTAGATCTTGCAAAAAATCTTGCAAAATTACACGAGGTTCATGTCATTACTAGCACCACAAATGCAACAAGAGAAAGTCTAAAAGAAATTGCAGATTGTGGTATTTATCTTCATCATCTTCCAGGCAGAAAAGAGTTATCCAAGTTCTTAGGTTATTTTAAATATTTAATTTCTCTTAGAAACTTAATAAAGTTTTTAAAATTAGACAATATTTTTTATGTAACGCTCGAGATGAGTATCTTAGGAGCTTTAATTAATAATACTATGAAGATAAAGAAATCTTATTTTTTAATTACTGGTCTAGGCCCTTTCTTTTTTAGCAAAAAACCTAAGTATATTTTATATAGATTTATAAAAAAGATTATTTTTATATGTCTAAGAGTCAAAAAAAACTATCTTTTTATTTTTCAAAACAATGATGATCTAGAAATTTTCTTAAATAAGAAATTGTCTCAAAACCATAACTCCACTGTAATTAGAGGGAATGGCATAAATACGAATCAGTTTAAGTATTTTAAAAGAGATAGCTCAGATGAAATTATTTTCTTATTTGCTTCTAAACTTATTTACTCAAAAGGAATTATTGAGTTCATGAATGCTAGCAAAGAACTGAATGGGAAATATAAAGGTATTAAATTTCATATTGCTGGAAACTATGATCAATCTAATCCTGATTCAATTTCAAGAGAGGATTTTGAAATGATTCAAGCTAGCGAATATTTTGAATATCAAGGATTTGTAGATATAAAAAATATGCAAGAATGTTTGTATAAATCTACTATTCTTGTATTGCCTTCTTATGCAGAGGGTTTGCCTAAAATAGCTCTAGAGGCAGCTGCAACTGGGATGCCGTTGATTCTTACAAATGTTAGGGGGTGCAGAGATTGCTTAATTGAAGAAAAAAATGGTGTACTTGTTAACATCAAAGATCATGAAGATATAAAAAATGCAATGCAAAAATTTATTGATCAAAAAGAATTGATCAATGTATATGGTAAATTTTCATCTGAGCTTGTAAATGAAAAATTTTCACTTGATATAATTACTCAGCAGTTTCTTGCAATAATTGATTAATAGAGCGTGTTGATTTATTGAAATTGTTAGCTCAATTAAGGGCGCTCAAATAGATTGATCTTATGAAAACTAATAGGAAACTATTCTTGCATATTTTTAGAACGCCTTACAACTGAAGCTAGAATAGCTCCTAACAAATATCCAGGTGCTTTTACTAAATCAAGCAAGATCCCTAGCACTCCCACTGCAAGCCAGCGAAATGGAAATAAATATGAAAGCTCTATTCCATTTTTCAAGGGAAAAGAGATTCCCCTATAAAAAAATGAAGCTAAAAAAACAAGAGAAATAAAGATTTTTGTTATGTGAGGTATATACCAAATTGAATCCTCAACCCACTGCGCAACAACAGAATTCCATTTGTATATAGAGTAAGAAACTATAATAAATGAAATAAGCTTCAAGGCATTAGCTCGAATACTGTCAGGAGCAAATGTTCTTAAAAAAATTCTATTAATTGCAAAGCTTACAAAAAGGATAAGAAAAAAACTAAGAAAAAATATTTTTGTAATGTGTGGAATGAAAAAAATACTATCCCAGCCAACAATGTAATTCCACTTAGGAATTACTATGATGCTGAGAAGAAGAGCTATTCCAAGATATAAATCTTTTACATTGTTTTGAATATCTAAAAAAGATCCGTAAATTTGATAAACGAAAAATTTTTTTAAAGTCGAGCTAAGAGAGGTTGGCAAGCATGAATATGTAAGATAGCTCTTCTTTGGCAGATAATAATCCAAAGAGTTTTTGATTTGCATTTTCCATGCAATATCACCACCAGACCTTACTCCTTCTTTAATTTTATAACTTTCAAGAAAATCAGCTGTTTTCATTATGGAGCCAGGAGCTGTCTCATGCGCAATTTTTCCGTAGGTAGATGCCCTTAAAAGCTTCTGAAACCAGGTATCTGCAAAATATTTAGTATTTCCAAAAATTACATCATAGTTTTGTTGAGTGATAAGGCAATAATAATCTTTTAGCCAAGAATCTATTGGGATGGTAGTTGCATCAAGAAATGCAATCCATTTGTAGCTGGCTTTAGATGCTCCAGCATTTGTTGCTTCATATGGGAAGGCTCTGCCCTTTGGAAATTTTTTCATCAAATAAGGTATGCCAAGTAAAGAAAAGAAACGATGTAAAAATCTATCACACTTGTAAGCTCTTCCCACTCTTAGATACAAAATGGGAATAGAAGACATAAGATTCTGAACTTTATTTTCAATTTCATTGGATGAACTTGAGTCAGCTAAGACAATTTCAGATGGCAGTAATTCCTGTGACTCAATACTAGAAATTATTTTCTGGACATCTGAGAAGTTATCTAGCGTTGGTATGACAATACTAATTTCTGAATTCATATATTAATAAATTACATTATCACTTTTTATATGACAAAACAGTCCAGAAAGGCTCTCTATTACTAAATTGAATTTTTTCAAAGCCAATTTTTGTAAGCATCTGAGAGATCTCATCTTTGGTAAAGCGCTGCTCAAGCCTTGTTCCAAATCTATCTAATGCATCTGTTCTCATTATATAAAATGGCTCATTTCTATACCAAGTTAACGGAAGATTTGATACATTGACCCCAATTTTTTCTAACAGTAAACACGCTCGAGCCAAAGGAAGGTAAACAAATATAGCAATTAATTGTGAAATAAAATATTTAATTTTAAATGGCAATCTACTGATTAGATTTCTTGCAATATCAGACAATTTCCAAAGGAAGTAATAACTTTTAGGTTTATTATCGAATCTATAATAAAGATAAAGCAGAAATGGGGCTCCGGTTTTAAGTTTCTTCGAGCATGATTCTAACGCAAGTGATGTATCGGGAATATGGTGGAGAACTCCAAGCGAATATCCAAAATCTTGAGATTCATTTTTTAAAACATTATTATCCACTCCGGCACATTCAAAAGAGCAATTTTGAAGATTCTTCATGTTCGCCCTAGCCTCATCCAAGGCAGCTTCACTTGGATCAATGCAATTCAACAAGCCTACTTTTGGGGCAACAAACTTCGCCCATCGTCCTGAGCCACAACCCATGTCAAAACCTTCAGCATTTTTTAAATCAGAGAATGGAAAAATATGAAAGTAACTATCAAAGGCAGAATACAGCATAGATTCATCAATATGTTGATGATTAAATGCTTTCCATTCTTTGCCAAAGTCACTTACTACTTTTTTATCAATATTATTTTTTTGATCCATTGAACTCTCCTGAATTTGATAGTTTTGCCATTACATTAAATGGAATCACTGGATATAATTTTATTTATTTAACTGCGTATTCTTTGGTACTGGTGAAATTAAACTTTTAATATAGTTAAGGAAATAAAATTATACTTCTTTGATTTTTATTAATGAATTTTGAAAATAAGCTTTTAGAGCTGCTGCGTCATTATGAAATGCAATAAAGTCAAAACCTAAATCAACTAATATTCGTCCATATTCAATATCTTTTGCCATACTTCCAGCGTGGACATTGTTTGAATGGATAATGTCTCTAGTTTCTTGCAATAATGAAATAATCTTCTTATCAGTCAGGTTATCGACCATCCCTATGGATTTTGCAAGATCAAAAAGGCCGATATAAATTAAATCTACCCCCTCTACTTTTGCAATTTCAGAAATATTTTTAATGCCCTCCTCACCTTCCACCAATAAGCCTATGTACTGATCAGTGTTAGCCTTAGACAAAGAGCTGGTTAAATCATTGTCTGTAAATTGATGCTGTCTTGTGTAGGGTGAAAGACCTCTATTACCCATTGGAGGATATTTAACACAATCAATTACCTTTCTTGCATCATCTGCAGTAGATATATGTGGAATCATAATTGCATTTGAGCCAGTCTCAAGTATTCTCAGAATGTGTTGTTTATCAGCATTAGATGAGCGAATAATCGCTTGCTTACCTTTTGCTTCACATGCTCTAACCATATTTTCCATACTCTCAAAACTAGCTGAACTATGCTCCTCATCAATAATGATAAAATCTAAATCAGTGCTACAAATTGCATCTACTGCATTGGCGGAGTTTAGGGAGCACCAGGTGCCAAATTTTTGATTTGAATTACTCATTAATATCCTAATAAAAAAAGACTATCATTTTTCATTAACTTTTCTGCATCTATTCTATCATTTTCATTATCAACTGACTTAGTTTGAAATTCTGTCTCTACCATCCTGACTTTAAACCCATGCTGAATGGCTCTATTCATTTCGACTGATTCCTGAAGTTCTAATGTTGTTGGCTTTAATTCATGGTTAAATTTTTTCATAAATCCCCACTGAAAAGGCATCACACATACTTGCTTAAAGAATTTGGTTCGCTTTTCTTCATGAGCTTGCGATGGAATCGGTGCTCTAGACATATATAAAGCATTCATTTGGTTATCACATACCACTTTGATTTCTGCTGGATCATTAAGATCATTTAAATCTGCTTCAAAACAACCATTAGACACAAATACCTCTCCCTCAACTACAGGTCGAAGTATATCGTCAATCATTTCTGGCCTAATAAGCGGCTCATCACCCTGAAGAACAACAACAATATCATCATCATCAAGATTTAGGCTTTCAGCAGCAGCTGCGACTCTAAGACCTGGCCTAGTAATATTCTTGTCAGTATGAATATATTTTCCACCAAATCTTGCAACCTCATCTTGGATTTCTTGATCGCAACCAGCTACGAACACATCAGATGCAACTTTAGATAAACAAGATCGCTTATAGCAATGCTCTAACATTGAGTGGTTCATTATTTTGCATAATGGTTTGCCTGGAAATCTCGTGGATCCCATTCTAGAAGGTATGCCAATTACAACTCTCATCATTCTCCTGAAAATATTTTTAAGTCATTAAGAATATCTATATTATTTGCTTTAGCAAGTGCTTTTGAGCTCTCACTTACATTGCTCCACGCTGCCATAAAAGATTTAAAACCGTCGCTTTTTGGCTCCATGAGATGAGCTATATTGTCATCAATAAAAACTATTTCCTCTTTTGTAACATCTTTTAAATCAAGGATTTTATTCAATGCTTCTAATTTTGTTTTAATCTCAAACTGATCAATTATCAATGATGGATCGATCAATAAATTATAATGTTCAAGTATTTTTAGCACGCTATCTTTATCTTTCAGTGTTGCAATCATCAGTCTATTTGAGGTCAGCTGAATCTTTAAAAAGTCTATTACCCACTCGTATACGGTATGCAATTCTAGCCAGTTTAAAAAATTATATTCTTGAAGTTCTTTTCTTGCTTGGTAAAAGTAAGGCTTGTACTCCTCTGATTCTGCAAAAAATGTTTTGTGCATTTCATCGAATAAACTTTGAGTCATATTTTTGATATTCATTCCTGAATTCAATATTTGATAAAGAGTATAGTATTGAGAGCCTCCTTTTACGAAAGGTCTCAGCACAGTAAATCTTTCTTGCAAGTCTTCGTCAAACTCGGATATTCTATATTTGTAATTTGAATTTCCTATCAATTTCTGCATTGCATTTGATGAGCATACCAAGCATTCATTCGTGCTATCGCATACAACGCCATCAAAATCAAAGACATAGAAATTAGTCATTTAGTAAATGTATTTGTAAGGATCGGAAGACCTTCTACCTCCACAGCATATTCATCGCCGTCCTCAAGGAACTGTCGATCCCTCGTTCTCTTTGGAGCTCCAGTCAAAATTAAATCTCCAGGACATAATGTCATCCATCTAGATAGTTCATAGATTATTTTATTTGGATTCCAAATAAATTCTGATGTGTTCCCATCTCTTAAAAGTTCGCCATTGTGATAAGCCTTAATTGACTTATTTTCAGGGTTATATTCAGTATCAATATACTCACCTACAGGACAAAAATTATCAGCACTTTTTGATCTTGCTAGGTGATGATCTCTTTCCGAAATATTTGAACACGAAACATCATTGCAAGGCAGAAATCCCAAAATATAACTTGAGGAATCAAACTCTTCATTTCCCATATCTTTAATAGTTTTTTTTACCACGAATCCCAATTCAGATTCTCCCCAACAATTCAATGGAAATGGTAAATGGACCACTTCTTTTCCTGATGTAATGGTATTAGCTCCCTTAAGAAAAATAACTGGCTCTACCATTTTATTATCAACTCCAGTTGATCCTGAATAGTTAGTAGCTATACAAATTATTTTTTGAGGGGACACAGGGGGCAAAATCTTGACATTGGATAATTCTAATGAAAGCTCACTAAACTCAAGTATTTCGTCATAAGGAGAATTTAATAATTTAAAAACTTTTTTACCATCAAGTTTTCCATAAGAAATTTGATTAAAAACATTCTTTTCGGTAAATCTTATTATTTTCATTTTAAAACTAAGAATAAATCGATTATTTTTTTCTTTCAGATACCCCTTGAATGACTTGCAATAAGCCGTCACCAAGATCAGTAAAGTTTTTCAAAACAATTCTTTTTGCACTATTCATTTTGAATGAATATGGAGTAAGGCCGTAGTGCAATTGATCAACATTCTTATCTTTATCTTTATAAGTGATATTAATTTCTCCTCCCAAAATTTCATTAAGCATTATTAACAAGTCTTTAATCTTGATTTTTTGATTTCCAGAAATCAGCACATGTTTATTAAGATAATCATCAGCAAGCGTTTCATAGGTCATCTCTGCCGCATCATCAATAAAGACATAGTCCCTTGACTCTTCTCCATCACCTTCCCTTTCAATACTTTTCTTCACTAAAGCTGATTCAATAATATTTGATATTGAATTGAATTCATTTGCATTTGGGCCATATAGAGATCCATATCTAAGGATAGTAAAATTTAAACCATATTTTCGTGAATACTCTTCGATTATTTTTTCACAACATTGCTTTGAAACTCCGTAGAAACTTCCATGTCTGCTATTCACATACACTGAGCTTGAAAAAAAGAAACGTTTTAATTTTAAGTGTTTTACTTTCCGAAGTAGATTTATAGTCCCTTGAATGTTGTTCAAAAGAGTGTCTTCAGGATTTTGATCAGAATCACCAATATCTGCTTGCGCAGCAAAGTGAAAAACAATGTCGATGTTTGCTAGGGCTTCATCAAGATTCTTGTCATCAAATAAGTCTCCATGCATAAATATTTGATTATCTAAAAGATTGTTTGGCTCATTTTTATCAAAGATCAAAATTTCATGCCCTTTCTTTGAAAAATAATCAGATATACTTTTTCCTAAAAAACCACTGCCGCCAGTTACAAGAACTTTCATAAAAATTTCCTTAAATTTACAACCGACTCCATCTCTAGCCCCTTTCTAACATTGGATGTGTATCCTCCAATGTGAGGAGTTAGTATAACATTGTCTAGGTTTGCAAAATCTCCTTCGTAAGGCTCTTGGCTAAAAACATCTAAGCAGGCTCCTCCAATGGTTTTTTTCTGAAGTGCATGCAGGAGTGCATTCTCATCAATATTAGCTCCCCTTGAAGTGTTAATTAGCAATGCAGTTGATTTCATTAATTGCAGCTCATCTTTAGAGATTATTGGGTGATTAATTTTTTCACTCGATGCATGAATAGATATTATGTCTGAGTATTCAAGCAGTTCTTCCATTGTGCAATATTTCACAGAGTATTTTTTAGAAAATTCCATATCTTGGTAGGGATCACAAGCAAGAACTGTTAGATTAAAACCAGAAGCAAGTTCAACTAATCGTTTTCCAATCTTTCCAAGTCCCACTACTCCAATTGTTTTTCCATTAATTGTTTCTCCCATTATTCTTTCCCAATTTTGATTCTGCATATCTCTAAAATGATGAGGAATATTTCTAAGAAAAGATAAAGACAATGAAATAACAAGCTCAGCAACCGAGAAGGATAAATCAGTTTTTGTGGCAATAACTTCAATATCATGTTTGCTGCAAAAATCAAGATCTACATTATCTACGCCAACTCCAACCCTAGAGATTACCTTGAGATTTTTTGCAGATTCAAGTGCTTGAGATGAATATATTTCAGTGCCAGCTATGACACCCGAAACATCGGTTAATAAGCTCATCAGTTCTTGGGTTTTCAGTTTTCTACCAGTTGTATTGAATACGCATTCATATTCTTTATTTAAATTTTGAATTAATGATGGCTCTAGTTCGCCAAAAGATGATGTAGCAATTAAAATTTTTGGTTTCATATTTTTTAATCTAAGTAACGTGACACGTATTCATCAGAAAGATTTTGTACCCTTTTAAAGGCATGTGGCTTTAAAAAATTCTTTAGCTCTTTAAGCTCTTCAAGAATTTGGTCCTTTGGAGAAAAATGCTTTTCTGGTTTCTTCCGTCCCGTATCTAAAAATACTGTATTTTTAGGCGCATCATCTAGTGATTTACGAGGAACTCTTTGCTTTTTCATTTCTTTTATTGTTTTTTTATTGATAGTTTTACCAAGTTTTACAGCAATTTTTTCTATGAATTCATGAGGTTTAAAAACAAAATTTTCAAAGGGAACCTCTATTATTTTGGTGTTTTTTTTATCTGAAATTTTATGTCCCTCCACTAACCATTCCTCAAGCATAATAATTGCACGCTCATGCTCATCTGCTATTGCGTATTCTTCCACCCTATTCACAATAAAATAAGGTACTTTTTCCCCATTAACGTCATGGCATATCATGCCATTTCTTGATTCTTTGCCCCATCTCTTGCTCCAATTTGCTAAATGATTGAGCATATAAATGTTTGACGGACATCTGGTCAATCTACAAAATATTAACCTATCACCTAGTGACTGAAAGATTGGCTCAGAAATGGCAGTAATGCCATGACTCATGAAATGAAGAGCTCTATTATCTTCAGCAAATTGATTAAATAAATCTGCATCATTGGAATTAAAAATACGTTTTAAATATTCAATTTTTTTTGGGTATTTGAAGATGCTTGAATGATCATAAGGCCTAAAATTAGAGTCTCTAAGGAGGGCTTGGCTATATACTTCATTATCAAAACAACAATTAAGTAGATTGATCGCCGAAGCTTCATTTATTTCACCGTGGGCATGAAGACCGCATAGTTGCTCGACCAAAGGTCTATGAACCCACATTTCCACACTATCCAAACTAGCAATTATTTGACCGAGTAGTGTCTTGCCGCCACCCACAAAACCATCGACAAAAATGACTTTATTATTTAAAAAAGATTCTCTAGAAAGCGGCCTTTGGTTAGGCATATTATTTTTGGTTAGGCATATTATTTTTGGATCTGAAAGGATACAAACCTATCTTCTGTCTTTTCCGCCATTCCCTTTTTCTTCATTTCGTTCTGGTCAATTGCAAAGTATTCAAAGAAAATATCGTCCCTCATAAGATTTGCAAAGTCATTATCGACTCTTTGAACGTTTGCAAATTTTTTAGAGAGCATTTTTTTAATTTCTACAAAATAAGGCTCGCAAATATTTTCTTGAGGTTGCTCAACGGGCCCTAGACTTAACTTGATTCTTAACATGTTAATATATGAGTAATTTAGAGATTTATTTGTGTAATAAGCATCATCTAGAACTACAAAAAAATCATCGTTAGCCACATCAGAAAAAAGATCAATTTCAGAGATTAAATGATCTAAGGTATGCAAGCTATCAAAGAAACCAAAAGAGGGCTTGATATCAAGCTCCCCAAGAACAGGCATGCCAAGATGCTTGCTAGTACTATCAAATGCTATAAATTCCCAATAATCATTAATATTTTTATTCATAGGCTTGCAAATCGCTTCATTAATAACCCCTCGCAAAAAACTGCCCTTACTTGGATTTGTATCCCATGAATATAATTTGCAATTATTGATTATGCTATGCAACACCAAAGCAATTGAACTTGCTCCACAACCAGTCTCTAACAAAGCTGTATTTTTTAAGTTATTGTCCTTCAGCAATCTGTATAGTGCTATACATTCGCTGTCAGGAATGCCATTGATCCATCTTGGCAACATTCTCTTTGTAAAAATTAAAAAATCTTCATCACGATTTTTAATTTCTGTCTCATCTCCGAAATAAAAATCAAACATATTTACCCTCAATTATTGAATGCAGTATTAATGGTTTGAATTGTAAATCAAATTGATATCACTTAAAATGCTTCAGTTCAAATTACTACCTATCTATTCTATGGAAATTTCAGAATTACTAGATATTACCGACGTTTGGGATGCTGAAAATGTCTTTTATTTAAAATCAGATCCGTCACGGCTCAAAAAAGTTTTGGCTCACTATGAACTTTATAAAAAAATAGCAGATGTTGAAGGTGCGTTCCTAGAATTTGGCGTTTTTAAGGGGGCATCATTCCTCAGATTTATTACATTTTCTGAAATTATCTCTTCAACTGAAAGTCGAAAGTTCTTTGGCTTTGATTCATATGAAAAATTTCCCAGAGGTGATTTAAAATTAACCTCAGATCGTGAATTCATTACAAGATTTGAAGAAGGCTCTGGTAACCCAATTAGTGCAGGCATTCTCAATCAATTAATTGCTGATAAGTGCTTTGCAAACCCAGAGAATATTGAATTAGTTAAGGGCGATGTATTTGAAACACTTCCTGTATTTATAGATAAAAATCCTGGACTTAAAATTGCAGCCCTGCACCTTGATATGGATGTATATGAGCCAACAAAATTCTGCTTAGACATGCTGTATCCAATGCTTCAAAATAATGGAATTATCATTTGCGATGATTACAACCAAGTTGAAGGTGCAACACAAGCTTTTGATGAATTCGCAAGTCAATTCAATAAGAAAATTGATAAAACTGACTTTAGTCGAACACCTTATTTCATAGTGAATAATTGATTGGCTAACCATTTTATAGATCGCCTTCCATTTCTAGATGGATGCAGCGAGAGTGATTTAAAGTCAATAAGTTAATTTTCATGGTAGCCAGTAAAAACCTTCCTAAATGGCTAATTTCCGATGAAAGTATTATCTACACTTATGGAAACCAAGCTATAGAAATTAAAAAATTTAGTATTTCAAAAGCTATATTTGATGTTGGGATATTAGTCTCAATTATTCCCTTATTTTTAATGTGCAATATTAAAATACTTATATATAAAGCTCGTTTCCGTTCAGAAAACTCTCACTTTGGCTCTGCCGAATTTTTTATTGGAAATGATCATGAGACGGATGAATTTTACGCACTAAATATTTTAAAAGAAAACAAAACTTCTTATGATCGAATGAATCAATTCACGGTTAATAATTACTTAAATAAGAATATAAACATTTTTTATTATCAAAAAATAATATTTAGTTCATGTGTTGACCTATTAAAAATTTCCAGAATTAAACAAAATAAAATAAAGGTTCATGCGCTATCAAGCTCTATTAAAAATATATCTTTTTACGTTATTTATAGAGCTTTTTTTAGCTATTACAAAAGTGTTGGATTGCAAAGGGTTCATCTAATCTCAATGCCATTGATTCTCATGGCGGCAATGGAAGAAGAGCATATGCCCTGCTCAGTTTATTTACATGGTCTTAGTGTCAGAATTCCTCAACGAAGTTTTCCTTTGATAGATACACTTTTTGTGATTGCCGAGGATGAAAAAAACTATTTCTCAACTTTGATGCCTGAACATAGAATACGATTATATGAGTTAAATCCTTTATACGAATACAAAAATAAAGCTGTTCTTCTGTTAAGGCAAACTTTAAATTTTAGCGAGGAAAAATCAGACCTCATGAATATTGATGAAATTCATGCCCTGTCATTCTTCTTAAAAAAAATGGAAATTGATTTGTATTGTAAAATTCATCCAAAAACGGATGAGGATAAAATTGAAGATTTAATCAAAATCTTAGAAATTGATGAATCGAAATTAATTAAAAGCAGGGCTCCTATTTCGGACAACATAATGGTAATTCAGCCAAAGTTTATATTTGGTTGGTTCTCATCTGGATTAGCGGAATCTTTAAGCTTAAATATAATTCCTGTAATGATTAATCCGATAACGACATCAAAAAAAATCCAAACTTTGTCAACTTTTGATTATAAAAATAGATGTTTAGATTTCAAAACAGATCAAGAGCTAATAAAAAGCTGCTCACAAAATAATGATGAGTATAAAAAAACACTAAATCGATTAAAAAATAATGCATAAAATTCCTGGCGTTTCCGTGATAATGTCAGTATTTAATGGGGAAGATTTTCTTGCAGACGCCATCAAAAGTGTTTTAAACCAAACATTTACCAATTTTGAATTTATAATAGTTGATGATGGCTCGAATGATAGTAGTCTTGCAATCATTCAATCCTTTCAGGAATTAGATTCAAGGATAAAGATTATTGTCCACAAAAACCAAGGTCTTGCGAAATCTTTAAATATTGGAATAGAGCATTCAATAGGAAAATACATTGCTCGAATAGATGCGGATGATCTGTGTTATGAATCACGATTAGCAAAGCAATACACCTTCATGGAGGAAAATCATGCAGTAGATTTGATTGGAAGTAGTGTAGATGTAATCGATGAAGATGGGTCTATTACTGCAATCAAAAAGCAAATAACAGATTTTGAAAATATTTTTAAAAAGAGATTTTTATTATCTCCTATTTTGCACATAACATTTTTTGGTAAAAAGTCTTTTTTTGAAAAAAATAATGGTTATAGAGATAGTTTTATCTTCGCCCAAGATTATGATTTAGTTCTTCGTGGGCTAGACTCAGGATCAATCATTCTTAATATGGAAGAACAACTTGTACAGTACAGAGATTTTCAAAGAAAGATTAATCCCTCAAAATTTATACAGCAATTTAGAATTACAGAATTGGCGATCAAATTGTCAAGAGAAAGAAGTAAGTTTGGTAAAGAGGTATCAGATTTAAACCTTGAGTTTCAAAGAATAAGAAAGGTAAAATCTTTTGAGATCTTTATGGTGAATATATTTCTTAAAACTTATTTTTTAGAATACTCATTAGTAAATAAAGCCTTAAGAAACTTTATAAACATATTAGTTTTTATTGTAAATCCGGATTTAAGACGTTTATTGGTTCGAGATTTTAGAGCATATAAGTTACAATCAAAAAAATGAATCAATCAGCTAGCTTAAAAAATAATTTTTCTCAAAGGGCCTTATGGGTGAATTATCGCTCATCTGCAATTTTTCCATTTTTTATAGGCGAGCATGAGGATACTGTTTTAGTTTTTCAAAATTACTGGATATGGAAAAGCAGTATCGACAATGTGATTGCAAATATATTTATTAGGAATTGCAGCGGCAAGTTAGTGTTTTCAGATTCTATTAAAATTAAAACCCATAATGAAATTTCTATTAAAAAAATTGTTAATAGAGATTTAGATGTAAATTCAGGCACTATTGAAATAGAGATTATTGGAAGTAAGAATCTTGGATATCCGTTTCCAGCAATTTTGTGTTTCTATAAGTCGAAAAGCTTTTTTAGTGTGGTTCATTCGGCTGGAAGGATACTAAATTCGAATGAAGAGCATCAACTGAGTTCATGGAAAGAATCAAATTTTTATTCAATGTTTGATGATAGATTCACTCCATTTATATCAATTTTTAATGGTCAGCATGCTCTAAAAAACAAAGATTTAGAAATAAAAATTTTTAAACTGCCTCGAAAAAAACTTCTGCTTACAAAAAAAATTAACCTTAATATCAAGTCATTTGGATCAAAGACAATTTATCTAAATAAAATTCTTAAAGGCTTTGAAAAAGATCTAATTAAAAATGAAAGGTTTTATATAGAGTTTAAACATCAAAATAAAGGAATATTTGGACGCTACGTAGTTGGAAATTACTATGAAAAAGAAAATATGCATTTTTCCACTCATTCTTTTATGTCAATATCTGGAGGCGGCGATATCATTCAAAGCAAAGCTGGCAGCCCATTATCATCGTTCTTGCCTGCATTTAATCAAAAGCCATTATCTCTGAAGCTCATCTCTTACCCAACAAATTTAGATGCTGATGTTTCTTTCCTAGCTAAAGAGTCAAACCTTTCTGAGCCTGCAATAAAAAAAAATAAAATAGAATATTCCTACAATGCTAGTAAATCAGCATTTGAAGAAGAAATTTCAGATGATAGATTTATAAAATTTTACTCAACCAAACAGTGCCCAGCACGCCTAAATATTAATTATAACTTTTCCCTGCCTAACTCCATTCACCCTACTGATATTGCAACAGGCTTTAAGGGAAATGTATATCCAGGCACAATCAATTTTTGGGGCTCAATATTAAATATTACAAACTGGAAAACAGTATTTTTTGTTAGAAATTGCTCTCATAATCCAAAAAAAACCGAAGCTGCCAATGCAGTTTTTAGCTTTTTTGATAATGGAAATGTTTTTAAAAAAAAGATCCATGTTCCTGCGGAAACCTGTGTGACTTTTGAGCTAAACATGCAAAGCTCCTTTAAGAAATTTTTATCATGGAAATGTAAGTCATCGGTTGGAACTGTAGAAATATTCTGGGTATCTTATAATGAGAAAAATGGAGGCATTTGTGGCGATCACTCTTTTTAAGCGTGGTGCTAAAAAATTAGTTAGCCTTTGAGTGACCAATAATTACGAATAAAGAATGACAGCAATGGCATTCCTTTAGTCACTATCGTTAAACTAACTCTGTACTCAAGTCTTAAAAATAGAATACTTTTTTTAATTACCGAAGTAATTAAGGATAGAAGAAGGCTGCCATAATACTATTATATTTAACTACTATTTGTGATGCCAAATTTAATGAGGGCCTCCTAATGAAGTCCATCTAATCAATCTATCAATTGCAAACATTCCATCCCAGGGTGAATCAAAATGAGTCATAAAACCTATTTCAGGACATCTAACTATTCCTTTATTTGCAGCCTCTTTAGCAAAATCTAATTTCTTTTTTCCCTCTAAGGCTAACCCAATTGTTTGGACGTCTTCATTTAGGCCTCCAATCATTTCAAATACATTATTTATTTCTTTCACAGTTACCACTCTTTGATAAGTTGGGTCATCTAAAGTACTTGATTTCTCAAAAAGTACTGTCCACTTGTACTCGGAATGAGATTGAGCCTCGCCAATGAATTGATATTCAGCTATCTTTGATTTAATTTTATTTCTTTGCCCAATATCTGGTTCATCGCATGGCAACCGAATAAGGGCTTTTTCCATGGCAATCGCAAGCTTTTGAGAAAACTCTTTTGGAGAAATGAGCCCACCAGACTCAATAAAAATTGCATGAGGCGAGGCGCAAGCATATTGGTCAAAAACACTGCAATCAGTTGCTGCGCGTCGCAGAATTTTTCTTATTTTTCTTTCATCAGATAATGCCTCTTTCCCAATTACCATTGTTGAAAGCTTTGGACCAAAAATTATATCTTGGCAATTGTATTTCTTTGGCAATGTTGTTATCGAGGTTACAGCTTCTTTTCCACCCCATGCAATTCTTACATCTGCAATGCTAGAGAATGCTTTGGCTATTTCAACATTTTCTCTATCAAAATATAATACAGCAATTGTTTTCAATAGATCATCCCCTGAAATGCTACTCCCCCCAATAGAGGTATATGACAGACCTTTAAATGACTCAAGAAGAGCTGGCAAAGCCTGAGATTCATTTGCTGATACTTTTAGAATATTAATATTTTTACATAATATACTTTGAATCAATAGAAACATTCCTAGCAAAGGAACATTGCCTGATAACCAATGCACAACAATACCCCTAGGAGACGCCATCATTGAAGATTTTTGTGAATCGCCCTTTGGCATGAAGTTATCAATCATACCTCTCTTCCCCCTAAGGCCTTCATCTAAAAGTGCTGATAGCTTTTCAGGCGAACACCAGTCAATCAAAAAATTTAATCCGTGATTTCTATAGGTTTCTAGTGATTTTTCAGTCATCCATTTTTTTCTAGCAAGATCAACTAAGCCAAGTAGTAATTCTGTCGACTGTTCAGATAGCCATTTTTTAGATTTTTCTAAGTCAGTTACTATGAGTTGAAAATTTTCTAATGACGAGGTTTTACTTTCTAATGACGTTAAAGGAGAATGATAAACCTTATAAGACTTGTTAATATGGTCAGTTTTTTTTAGTTCATTCCGATCTGCAATTTTATCCGACATGACATCACCACACCCTCGAACCTCAGCTTTATGAGCCCTCCCGACAACCTTAAATCTTTTTGTATCTAGTCCACACTGGCATTTACCTGAATTCATGAAACCCAAGTCATCAGTTAGCACAACGTTACCTGGATATGAGTGTGGAATTGGACTAAAAAACTGTAATAGACCAATTTCATCATCTTTCATCAAGGAATGATTTGATTCGTCTCGAATCAATACTTCAGAATAGGAAGGTACATGCTTCCAGCCAGCTTCGCAATCAGGATAGTTGATTCCCATTTGTTCCGTAAATCCGTAAATATCAATTACATCTTTTTCTTTAATTTTAAATAATTGAGCAATTTGCTTATTAAATATAGATTTATCTACTTTTTGATCTTCTAATTTTTTCCATCCACCGATATGAATAATTTTACTCCCCAAAGGTAGTGCCAATTCTTGGTTATCATCCAGCAACGATTTAATAACATCATGGTACAAAACAAATGTGAAGCCAAAAATAACCAATGGTTCATCTCGATTGGCAGAAGCGAGAAAATTCAAGAAATCTTCTTTCTTAAAAATAAGTCCATTTTTTTTATCACAATAGTCTATAAAGTAATTAGATGATGATGCAAAGTTAAGGTATCCCTTAATAGCAGCAATTCGCGCACCTAAATTGGTAGCTCTTGGACTCGAGGGATTAATATCCATAATGCAAAATTTCTTTCGCTTAGCCCCTAAAACCTCTTGCATAACCTTTGCCATCGCAATTTTTTGTCTTTTTGCGGTTAACTTATCTACGAGAATAGTGCTTGGTTTTCCAGAGGTAGCTGAAGAGTTTAATGAGAAAGAAATTTCTTGATGCTCTACAGAATTTAGAATTGCGCCCAATGCTTTAAATACATGCACAGGTATAGCAGGTATTTCATTTATATGTCCTGCAAATGAAGAAGGATTAAAATCATTTTTTTCACAAAACTGCTTATAAAGCTTATTATTATTATAATGATGAATTAATTCATCCATTAGATTCTCTCTAAACAATAAATCTTTTTCGCCTATATCTAAGTCATAAGGCTTGCAGTCTAAGATAAATTTTTTAGTATTACTCATAAAGATTATTTAAGATTTGAATGACATCTAGTTCAGTAAATATTAATGGATTTGTTCTAGCAGCAGGATCTAATTGAGCTAATTTTGCTATTTCCTTAAAATATGATTTTTGAATAGAAGGGAGCTCTTGAGGGTCTGGTGATAGAGCTTGAAAGATTTTCACTAGATTATCTAAACTGCCAATTCCAGAGCGATGACATAACTTTAAATACTTATCATGTGTTTTCTTATCATTTGCATTATATGCAATGACATGAGGCATAAGGACTGCATTAGCTAAACCGTGTGAAAAGTTATATTGCCCAAGTTGATGGGCAATGGCATGTGATAAACCCACAACACAATGGTTCTGCACTATGCCTGCAAGCATTGAGGATAACTGCAATGATGAAATCATTTCAAGATCCCAATTTTCTTGATCAAAATTCTCAAGATGGGTAAAAATTATCTCACATGATTTTTCTGAAAAAACTTCCATCATTGGATGTGATATTTGTGATACATACCCTTCAACAGAATGCGATAAAGCATCTGCAATAGAGGTCTTTAATATAACTTGAGGCACCTCAGCAACTAACTCTGGATCCAGTATCACTAGGTCTGGTAGGAGATCATGAGAAACTATGGATTTTTTTGAATAGTTTTTTGGATCCATGAAAACAGCTGCCGATGAAACTTCTGAACCTGATCCTATGGTTGTAGGTATTGCTGCGAACTGTGATTTCCCTCGCAAGAGTGGAATTGAAAATGGCCTAATAGCTTGATTGAGATCAAGTGAAGAGTGTTCATAGAGAACCCATGCTATTTTTGATGCATCAATTACAGATCCTCCGCCCAAAGCAATTATATAGTCAGGACCAAACCCTTCAAGCTCCTCTAAAATACCTGAGATGATAGGTATTGTTGGCTCCCCACTTTCCTTCTTAATAACATGTAATGAGTCACAATTAATTAATCTTTTTACTTGCTCGAAATACTCAGATTTATAAAATGAGCCTGAGACAACCAAGACCGCCTTGCTAGCATTTATACCTGTTAATGCAAGCCTTGCATTTTTACCATTAGCAATCTCTTTCGCATTTCTAAAAACTGGTATGGGTAACTTTAGTTTAAGCATAATCCTTCATCAAAAGATGTAGTTTATGTCTCATGATCTTGCCTGAAGACGTTTTAGGTATGCTATCAATTAAAATAATTTTTTTTGGAATCATATATGCAGGCATCAACTCTACAATTAAGGAGTGTATTTGATTCTTAATATCATTCTCAGGATTGCTCATACTCTCTTTAATTACAACAAATGCAACGATAGATTCTCCCATTTCTTCATGCGGAACCCCAATGCATGCAGATTCCTCAATAAAACTGAGAAGACTGAGCTTGTCTTCAATGTAATATGGGCTAATCTGTCGGCCTCCAACATTAATTATTTCTTTTAGCCTCCCAGTTAGATAAAGATATCCATCAACAATCTTACCTAAGTCTCCAGTGCGAATATGATCAAGTTGAAATGCATGCATATTAAGCTCATTGCTATTGTAATATTCCTCAAGCATCCAGGAAGATTGAAGTATTATTTCTCCACTATCACCGTTTGGAATAACTTTTCCATTAGAATCCACTATCTTAACACTTACATTTTTTTGAAGCTTGCCGATAGCCCCCAAATCATCTTCATGAAAGTTTATAAATAAAGCCCTTGATAATTCTGTAAGGCCATAATGCATTACTAGATTTGTGCCAGGAAAAGACTCGGAAATAAATTTTTTTTCTTCTTTGGCAAGATAAGCACTGCCAAACTCTATATATTTTATTTGATTTGAAAACTTGATAATGTAGTCCCGTGATAGCTTTCGAAGAATATTCCAGGCAGAAGGCACCAACCCCAAGCCATTAACATTATATTCTTTAAGATAGTGAAAAATTTCCTTAAGATTAAAAATAGCTGGGCCAATAATCATCGACCCTCCCGCAAACAATACAGATCTTAATCTGCCCATCCCAAAAGAATGGCTCAAAGGCATTAATATTAATTCAGTATCTTCTGAATTATTTTTTACATGGTTAATAATGTTTTCAGTAGCCAAGTATTGCTTGCCATGGCTGATGGGGACACCTTTGGGATCTCCGGTTGTTCCGCTTGAAAAAACTATATCTGCTAAGTTATTAGAGTTAATTACACATTTAAAATCTGATAAAAATTCGTAAGATTTATTATCTTTACAAAAAAAAGCCGAATCTTCTATTTTAAATGATGCATGAGTTACTTTAGAGACGAGTAGTTCAAACGCCTCATCTCTCTCTGAGGGAATCAGCACAACTATAGCTCCAATCAAGTGAATAGCAAAATATACACAGATAAATTGATATGTATTTGCAGCCCTTAGTATTACTTTATTATTTTTTTTGCAACCGTGTTTTTGAAGAGCTTCCGAAGAGGCTTTTATATCTAAGGCAAGAGTTTTGTATGAATGTACTTTATCTTTAAATATTACGGCAGATTTATTCGGATTATTATCAGCATGATAAAAAATCTTCTCTACAATTGACATTAATCTGATTTTTGAAAAGCTTCCAAGAGATCTTGAACATCCTCAATTTCAATTATTTTTTCAATGTCTAGGGTTGTTCCTGATGCCTCTTCAAATGCTCCAATTAATTGCATATGCGCCAGCGAATCCCACTCAGGAATATCTCCAACAGAAAGTTCATCATTCACGTCATCAACACTTATCTTAAGCACTGAAGCTATAATGCTATATATCTCTTTTGGATTCATGAGTATTTAATTTCTATATTATGCATACCATTTTACACTAGGTAATTTAAGATTTTGTATTTTTTTAACCACCATTGCTAATCTTATAAGTAGAATAATATTCATTTTATCTATCAAGAATATGCCCTCAATAAAAATGCCTAAATAAAATTCTAGATGCTAAGATTTCTCATGGATGGTGATTTGAACTATTAAATAAAATGAATACTTTTAACATTTATCATTTTGCATATCCATATAGTAATATAGAGCAGACTTATATTTTATTTGGAAATAAGAATTATGGTTTCCTTTCTAAGTTTACAATGCAGAAGCATTTAATAAGGCAACAGTCATTTGCTTGCTTTCTTCATTAAATTTTAATAGTGGAATTAACTAAAAATAATGATTGATTACTCTCATGCCGAATATGCGGATTACAACGAAATTCAAAGTTTTATAAAAGAGTATTGGGCTTCTGACCATATCCTCAGTCATGATAAAGAGGTCTTCGATCATTTTTTTGTAAACATAAACAAACTGCAATTTTTTTTAGCAAAAGATTCGAAGAGTAATATTGTAGGAATTTTAGGCTATATAACTAATAGTCAGTTTGATCGGTCCATAAAGCAAGAGATTGCGTGGCTTTCAATGTGGATGGTCAAGGTCGGACTGCGCGAACCTGTTGGGATAAAGCTATTAAAGTTTCTGGAAGATAATCTAAACGTTGGCTTTGTGGCGAGTCTCGGTGTTGGCAGTCAAGTAATACCTTTATATCAAAGACTGGGCTATGAGACTGGCTCGATGACACATTTAATGAAATCGGTTATAAAAAAAGGTCAAGTAATTGATTCAGATTATTTAATTACCCAGGATTTTCATGGAGAAAATGAAACTGTAGGCATTGGGGAAAAGTCTAATTTATATTTGAAGCAAAAATATTTAATCAGTAATTTTTATGACTATTCAATCTTTTATGTGTATGAAAATGATTTTTATATAGCTTCTATTGTAGGCAGAATACTTTATGACCCGACTTCGAAGAAAAGTATTTTTCGTATAGTCGATTTTGCTGGGGATAGGAAAGGATTATCAATTTTTGCAGAGAATATTTCTTCTAGTAAGTTTTTTAAAAACATAGATTATATTGATATATTGTTATCTGAAATTTTATTGATCGAGGATGAGGTTTTTGAAACCTGCTCAAGTCAAAAATATCTTCCGCTATACTTTGAGCCCTTTATTAGTGATTACAGAAAGAAAAATTTTTGCTTTAAAAGATTCAAACAATGCAAAAATCAAAATTTATTAATAATTACTGGCGACTGCGACCAAGAAAGACCCAATAAGAGAGATAATGTGCTATGAAAAAAGTAAACATTGTAATGTTTCATTACATTAGACCGATTGCAGGTTCCCAATACCCAAACATTAAAGGATTAGAATTAGCATCATTTAAAAATCAGCTAGATTATTTTCAAAAAAAATTCAATATTATAAAAGCGGAAGATCTTATAGCTGCATCAAAAAATTTAATGGAACTTCCTGATAATTCATGTCTTTTGACTTTCGATGATGGCTATAAGGATCATTATGATTATGTATTGCCTGAACTGAGTAAGAGAAAATTACAAGGATCTTTTTTCCCTCCTGCTCGACCTATCTTGGAAAATAAGCTTCTTGATGTAAATGCCATTCACTACATTCTGGCTTCTGCTAACAATACTGCAGATCTTCTTGCAGACTTGTTAAGGGAGTGCAAGGCAAGTAAAATTCATGAGGATGAAATTAGTAAATTATGGAAGAATATCGCAAAGCCTAACAGGTACGATAATGCAAATGTCATTTTTATTAAACGACTACTCCAAAGAGAGCTGCCATTAAAAATAAGACAAAAAGTTACTAAAAATTTATTTGAAAAATATGTTGGTAAGTCAGAGGAAGAATTTTCTGATGAGTTATATTTATCAATTGATCAGGTAAAAGAATTAGTTTGCAGTGGAATGTATGTTGGCAGTCATACTTATAATCATTTCTGGTTAAATGCCATAGACTCGAATTTACAAAACATAGAAATAGACAAATCAATTAATTTTTTAGCAAGCGTAGGTGCCCCCACAGAAGATTGGATAATGTGTTATCCATATGGGGCTTACAATAATAATACTTTAGATATTCTCTCAAAAAAGAAATGCTCTTTAGGCTTCACAACTAAAGTAGGAAAGGCGAATTTAGATATTCACCACTCTCTAGAATTGCCTAGATGGGATACAAATGATTTTCCTCAATAATTTTTAGATAACAAAAATTTTCTTAATAAAAGTGCTGGCTGTTCAATGCTCTAGCTCTAAAGTTACTCAGAAAATTAACTTCTAAGCATTCTATCTTCAATCTTGAAACCTGCATCATATAGCTCTACTTTATCTGCTAGATAATTAAAAAGCTCCATATTAGGTTCTAGCAAAGTGCGTGTGTTACGAGTGAGTAACTCTCTAATCGCTCATTCTCCTGAAAATAATATTTTTGACGCGACAGCTTCACCGCTATTTGGCACAAAATAGCCATATCCATTTTCAGGCCAATTGGTAATTTCACCGACAAAGATATCATTTTCGTCAGTGTATAAATCAACACGTACAAACTCGAATTCTGAACTTAGCTTATCAGCCACTTGCAACATCTTTGTAAAATTAGCAGGTTTTAAAAACTGTTTTTTTGACTTGGGCTTTATGATGCTAAAGTCTTGTTCATTCCACTCTCTGTCAAAGTATAAGCGAGTCCAGTCTGTGAATCTATCAACATCAATTTGAATAAATTTTGCTTTACCCTTATAGCAAAAGAATTTGTAATCTTCATTGTTTGTACTGTCAAAAATTAGCGGCTCAACAATGACTTTTGGCTGCAAGTATCGATAATTCTTTTCTCTTCCTATTTCGTAATAATTGATTTGGAACCACTTTTGCATCGCATCGAAATCTATAGTTTCTCCATGCTTCCTTAAGATTACTATGCCACTTAAGTGGGTAGGCTTTATGCAGCATCGATCTGGAAACTCAAAAGAGCGGCAATCGCTAAAACTATTTAAAACAGCTATTGTGGGGACATTAAAATCTTCTCCAACTTTAGCGCGAACATAGTCTTTAACAAAAGCCTTATCAGATACATAAGCCCTTAAAGGATTATAACCTTCAGCACTATGCTTGATTTCGAACAGATAATTACTAAGCAGCTTTTGTTTACTATTTGGCAGCCTTTTGTAGGCTCTAATGAAGTGAATTATTGAAAATAGCTTATCGCCGAGATTATTCTTTGGGAAGTTCTTCATTATTTGATAATGCAGCCACTTCAAGATTTTTTTCAAGCTCATTTCTTTGCCCTCCCTTTGGCAAGCGTACCCTTCAGCATCCCAGCAGTAAAGCCATACTCTTTGCGAAGAGGCTTTAAACGTTCAGTTATCGTTTCTAATTTAGCTAGCCGTTTCTTTTCTTCTCCTGCAAGCTCAGCACGACGTGGATTAGCTTTATCTTCTAGTTCTTGCAGCAACTCACAAAAGTCGCTGTCTGGGTTTCTTTAACTTTCATGCCACTAACTCATTAATTTTGGTTAAGAACTATTGTTTGAGGTTATAACTGTCATCTGCCCGAAAGACTCCACTTTATATTCTTGAAAATTCTCTTTTATCTTTGGATAAACCGTCGGGTTATCTTCAGCGAAATAAACAAAGTTCTCAGCAAAAAAAGGTTTGAGAGCATAGATCGTATTTAATATGGTCTCATCTGAGTGAAAACCATCATCAATAATAATGTTTAGCTTTTTAGATCCAATCGCCTCAGATAGCTCACTTGCATCTGGTGAAAACTGATCAAAATTAAGTAATAACGGATCATTATTTTGAAAAGCACCTCTGCTTTTCAAGAATTCAAAATTTGATTTTATATGATCTAAATCAATATCTAAGCCAATTAGGAGTGCCTTTGGAAAAAGCTCAGACCATACGGCTAGACCAGTGCCTTTAAGAATCCCACACTCTAGAATATTTAGGTTTTCGCTTGCTCTAATGAATCTACTTAAATACCTTTCATAAAGTTTCGCATAATTATGATGAATCATTCGATCGCCACCAGTCATACCTCCAGTTTGAATGTGTATTTTAGACCTCGGATCAAGATCAGATACTTTCAGCCTTGCTACATTCTGCTGAATACCACCCATTTTTATTTCGCATAAAGCCAGCCAATCAGCATTGCCCCTAGCCGGTTTGATCTCAAGAGATTGAAGGCGATTAATATTGTTATGAATTCTTCTATGCTCTATTAACTTTATAATCTTATCAAACATTTTTTTTAGAATTTGTCGCATCATTTATTTTTCCTGTAGTCTGCAGCAGAACCTTTCACCATCCCAGAAGTAAAGCAAAACCCTTTAAAAATGGGCTTTAATTCTTTAAGAGCATTGACACGTTCGCTCTTATGAGCTTCTACCATTTGCTGCTGAATTGATTCCATTTCAGCTTTCAACTCGTCATAAGATTTCATTTAACACCACTGCTGATTTTTTGTTTATGTGATTTTGCTGTTTCTTCAGTGACAAAGCAAGTCTCTGAGAAGGTACAATTTTTAATAGCCACATCTTGATGCAAAATTTTCTGCAACTGTAAGAAAAATCTTCAGCAGCATCACAACAGATTTAAGGTTGTGAGAGTAATGAGTAAGTATAATATTATTTATTGCAGGTTATTGCAGGCTAGAAAAGCTTCAATAAATTTATATTAAGCTGCCTATCCAGCCTTATTTTTATTCATTACTTAACTTCTTTTTCAAAGACTCCATCTTCTACTATTAATTTCGCCCCATAAATAGAGACATGATCATCATCAAAGTAATAATAGCCCTTTGAATCAGACCCATAACAATAATCTTCATCACAAAATGTTTCAGTAAGATCAATCACCTTCACTTTTTCTGGCAGCAACAGAAGTCGGTCATTCACATAGCCATTTCTCTGATCCCACCATTGCCTTGTGGCACCAATAATTTGGTTAGAGCTATGTCTTTTTGATCTCCAAAAAGCAATAACCTCAATGTGAGATGGTAATTCTGGCGGCTGAACTACATAATAAACATTTTTATTATTAGCTATGAAAGTCTCTAATATCGTCACAAAGTCAGTCCATATTAGTGCGCGCTCCTCATCTAACGACTCGTTTTCTAAAAAGTTTTTTTCATCTAGATGCTGAGTCATCCTATATGACACCAAAACGTTTTTAATTTTTTTGTCAGTTACTATCCTGTCAATGGCATCTTTTCTCCATTGATGACAACGAGCAGTGGTATCAGTAATAGAAGGTGAACAACCGGAGTAAGTATTTTGTTGGACCCCAATATTTCTTGCACGCAAATGCTCTGCTAAGGCATAAGTGAGTTCAAATAAGTGAGAATCTCCAAACGTAGCCCATTCCACCTTTTCTCCAAAATATTCACAAGGATTTAATTTGCCTTGGCAACTGCTGCGAAGTGGTGAGGCCATTATTGTGCTGTAATCCAAGTCTGTTTGAATTCGATCAGTAAAGCCTTTATTTGCATGCAATAAAAGTCCGATAGCTCCAAAGAAAATTATTCCAACAAGAGAGAGCAAAAAAATATGTTTTTGCAAAAAAGTCTGTTTATTTCTAAATGGTTTCTCGACAAATCGCCAGCTAAACCAAGCCATCACTAACGAGGCAACACATAAAATAATAAGAATAAGGTCAGAAACCTCTCCCAAAAGCCTATGTCTCGTAAATGCCAATAATGGTTGATGCCACAGATAGGCACTGTAAGAAATCAGGCCGATTCCAACAATAAATTTTAGGCTAAGCAATTTATGAATAAAAGTTTTTGGAACAGCACATAAAATTAATAACCCTGTTCCAATTGTCGGTATCAAGGCATATAGACTTGGAAAAGGGGTTGTTTCATCAAAAGCGATGATCGAATAAACGATCATACCAAAACCAAGTAGGCTTAATATTTGATTTGCAGAATTAGATTTTAAGTGGGTTTTGTGCTGGAGATAAAAGGCAACAAATACACCAACAAGCAACTCCCAACCCCTGGTTGGAAGTAGGAAAAAAGCAGCATTAGGACGATTATAAGCACCCCATTGAGCTGCTCCTAGACTAATAAAAAAGGCTATCGATAATAAGATTAAGATCCACTTGACTCCCAATCTCCAAGTGAGCATTAAAAATATCGGAAAGAGTATGTAGTACTGCTCTTCTACCGCCAAGCTCCAAGTGTGCAGCAGAGGCTTCAACTCAGCTGCTGTAGAGAAGTAACCACTCTCTAACCAAAATAAAATGTTTGATGAAAAAAACGATACTGCAACTAGGCTTGTTCCAAAATCTTTTAGATCCGTTGGTGTCAACCAAAGCCAAGCAAATGGTAGGCATGCCGCCAAGACAAAAAACAGTGCTGGCAATATCCTTCGTGCACGTCGTTCATAGAAATGAACGATGCTAAAGCGGTTATTCTCAATATCTTCAATAAGAATTGATGTAATCAAGTAACCACTAATTACAAAGAAAACATCAACACCAACAAACCCTCCACTAAACCATTCAAAGCCAGCATGAAATAAAATAACAGGCAATACTGCCAATGCTCTTAAGCCATCAATTTCTGCTCTGTATTTCATGTGTAATTTTTAACCTGCAATTTATTTAATGACATTGTTACTTATGAAATGCGATAGTAGCACTTTACAACATAGGAAACATTGTAGGAATAGTGTCTAAGGCCGTGTTATCAGTCCGGTCAATAGTCTACTTGAAATAAACCTTATAAGAGCAATAGTTTGCGAGGGGCAAATCTGTCTTTACAACATCTTTGCAACACTAAACAGTTCATTGTTAATAAGCTTTATATTGCAATCAACAAAATTTTCTTTATCTTACTATCTTTCTATGAAATGAATCTTTGCATGGCAAGACCACTCAATTCATAATTACATTTTTTATAAAAATCAATATTATGCTCTTGGCACTGAAGGGAAACCTTGTAACAGCCTTCTAACTTTGCTAAATCGAACAAACTATCAACAATAATTTTAGCAATTCCATTTTTTTTGTAATTAGGATGAACAGCAATGTCTTCAACATGCCCAAATTTTCCACCTCTAATTTTTTGTTCCATCACTACAGATCCATATCCAACAACCGTATCATCAATTGTTGCAACTAGTGATCGAACATTGGTTTGCTTGCAAAAATTATTCCAAATAGATGAATAATCTTTTTTTAATGGTTTAAATTCTGATATTGACTGTAAAATCACAATCACTTGTTCCATATCTGTTTGTTTACATTCCCTTAAAAAGATATCAGTCCTAGCCATTATTAAAGTCCTTTAAATCAATTTATATTTAAATTCTATACTACTGGTTCTCAATATTCCTTGGTGGTTTGCTGAAAATACCATTGAATTCACGGCTGATCTTTTCCATTTCATTTGAATGACCAATACTTATGAATAAAGAATGATAATAGGGGCAATCCAAAAATCACCACCATTAAACTAACCCAGTACTGAAATTCTAAAAAGAGGATGATTGCTGTAATTGCTGAGGCAATTAAGGATAAAAGAAGACTGGCGATTAAAAATTTTGCTAACCTCATCATGTTAAAAGCTTTTTTAAATGTAAAAATAGTATTCAAGCAAAAACTATACACAGCTGAAAATAGATAGGCCAATCCATTAACAATAGATAAATTAAACTCTGTTAGATATATAAAAAAACTTACTAGTAATAGATATACCGCTACATTTGAGACTCCAATTACGCTAAATGTAATAATTTCTTTCCAGGTTTTCTTATCAAGCTCAGGCATCTATTTGCCCTGAATATAGAAACTGAAATTCAATATCTCTGCTCTTTGAAGGGTGGTCATGACTGCTCGCTCCAAGCAATGAACCTGGGTGACACATAATCACTGTAGAAATTGGGAAGCGGGCATCATACAAAGCTGGCAATGCATTTTTTAACTTAGTGGGATTAGTAAGTGGCAATAATCCATGAAAATTTTTATTGTGTAAGAGATTATTTTTTCTCAGGTTCCTTCTGTGAAAAAAAGCTAAGGACTGTAAGACTATGAACTTTTTGAGATAAGAGAACTTGATAGATTGAACAAACGACAAGGGCTCATTAGATCCAACATTTCTAACCCACCCTGTAAATTTATATTTAGTAAGCACCTTAGACACTACTTGATTAATCAGAGGGAAGGAATGAACATGTTGATGCCCATCAAGGAAATCAGGCAAATAGCCAAACTTACTTTGAAATGCATTCAACTGAGATACTAGTGAATCTGCAATACAATTCACGTCAAGAGATCTCGATATTGCATTTCTTAATAACTCAGAGACATTTGGCAATCCATCACCAGATGTAAGATTAAAGTGCAATCCAATTTGAATTGAATGAGCGTCCCTAAGATTTTTAAGTTTTTTTGTATTTTCCTTATTAAGAAGCTCAGAAAAAATAGATACCCCATCAATCTTGCCATCTTCAAGAAGAGTTAACATCGCAGCATCATGGAATTGGTCGGCACCAAAATCATCAGCGATTTTAATTTCTGATATATTTAACAGTGTTCTCACAGTAGTATTTTTAATATTTTATTTTAGTTTGTAGATTTCTCTAACAACAAACGAAGGTCTTCTTTTAGATTCTAAGAAAATTTTACCAATATAATCACCAATAATTCCCAGCACAATTAAATTAATGCTGCCAAAAAAAACAGTTGTTAGCAACAAGGTGGGGAATCCTGAAACATCCACTCCATAGATAATAAATTCCCATAATAAGTACAAAGAGTATAAAACAGCGCCTGTTGCAGAAAAAATACCCAAAAATATTGAGAGTCTAAGAGGGGCAATGCTGAAACTAGTAATTCCATTAAGACCATATGATAGGAGTTTAAAGTAAGAAAATTTTGACTGTCCTCGCTTTCTAGTGACAGGCTCAAACTCGACAATTGCTTCCTTAAAGCCCACCCAGGACATTAATCCTCTCATGAACCTCTGATTTTCATCAAGCTGCTTTAAAGCATCAACAGATGCTCTATTCATCAATCTAAATTCTCCAACTCCTGGGTAATTCTTAAATTGCGAAATTTTATTATAAATCCAGTAAAAAATATTAAACCCAAATCGCTTTAGGATAGTTTCATTCTCTCTAGACATTCTTTTGCCAAGGATGACATCATAGCCCTCCTCCCATTTATCCAACATGCTCTTGATTGTTTTTGGAGGATGCTCTAAATCAGAGTCCATGAATATTGCAGCATCGCCAGTGAAATGGTGAATTCCTGCAGTAAGCGCGGCCTCTTTTCCAAAATTTCTTGAGAGCTCAATAATACTTGCATCCATCAACTCTCCAATGTCTAGATTCTTCAAGCATCTTAGGGTTTGATCGACACTTCCATCATCAACTAAAACTAGCTCAAAGGAATATTCTTTAATCTTAATAAGCTCAGCATTCAATTCAGCGAAGAAATGTTGCACTCCCTCATCTTCATTAAAAAAAGGAATGATAATGGAAATTTTTTTCATAGTTTACTCTTTTATTGAAAGCATTTAGTTGAATCGAGGGTCAAATTCACCCTTCCACTGCCTAAGCCCAATGAATTCTTTATAACATTCAGATTTCCTGAAAAATCTTTAATTTCCATCGAGATAATAGATTTGCATTTAGTGTTAGAGGGATTATATATTTCCATCAACCACATGTCCTTGGAAAGGCTTTGAGTTAGATGGAGTCCATCTCTTTCTTGTTGAGTGTGCCCCTGATGCTCTAGCACCTTGCTTCCTTTAACAGCAAAATGTACATCATAATCAATATTCTTGTACGTTCGGTAGAATAAATAATTTAGCTCATAAGATCGCATGATTGGTAATGGGTTTGCTGAAGCTGAATCAAGAGCAAAATAGACAGTTCCTGGGCTAATTTCTAGAGATTCAAGCGAGCCAATAAGTTGTGTCTCGAACTGATGTCTATTTAACTTTGAGGCAACCCCAAAAAGTAAAAAAGTTAAACTAATAAGCAGCGTTAGGATAATCAAAACATTACCTCTTAAGGATTGGGGATAGTCCACTGAAACCATTTGGAAAAGCCAAGCTGTAAAAATGGCTGCCATTGGAGCAAGCAAAATAGAGTGTCGCATTTCCCACAACATGACATGCTCAAAAGTGAGCTTGCCATACTTCCCAACCATTACATAGCTAAAAACTGATGCTCCTAAAAGGATGATTAACAAAAAGAAAGTATGCCAGTTGATACTAATTTTTTTATATAATTCTCTAAGGTATGACTTGGATAAAAGGATGTTAGTAAAGAATAAAAAAAATGCAGGCAAGAGTAGTGCCAAGAAAGTTGAGTAGCTTAAAAGGCCGCCCACAACTAATTTAAAGCTTTCTAGGGATGACAAGGGGTTCATAAGCTGATTATAAGCGCCACTAATCTCGTTCACTGGAGGGAAGATTATCGTTTTAACGCTATAAACAGCCACAGAAAGAAGAAATATAAACCATGTCACTATAGAAGGTAGTGATAATTGATTTAAATTTCTCTTATTGGATTCATATGCATAACTTAAGATTGGAAGAAAAACTAACATTGAGCTTACTTGAAAGCTTAAGATGACAAATAAATACCCTGCACATTTCTTCAGCAAGAAATGCTCAGTATGAATAAATCTTATTCCAACAAAACCCAGAAGAATACAAAAAATAAATATTAAATGGATGCTGCTAAAAAATATTTGCCAGACTGGAAATATAATGAATAAGCAAAAAGAAATATTTGCAAAAAAATCTTCTAAGTAAAAAATTTTCTTTGATAAAAACAGAACCTCTCTTGCCATCAAAGCAATCAATACAAAAGAAACAAAAGAAGATATTTGAAAAAATGTTACTTGTAGATTGTCAGCTAAATCAAACAGGACTAAATGCAAGAAATGTTGAAGATACCAACCATGAGCTAACATGGTTGCACTGCTACCAGAAATATTATTTACCTCAAAGCCATAAGAAGTAACCACACCATCCCACATATCATGGCCTGAAGACACGATAGTAAAAAAAAGAGCAACTAAAAAAAGATAGCCTGTTACTTTGCTGATTTGTAGCATATTTTTAATTGTATATTTACCTTTTTACAAACAATTTTACTTGTTTGATTCTACATTTTATGACTTTCTTTAACAATGTGATACTTGAGATCTCCTTTTGAAAATAATTCTTTATTAACAGTGACATGGGTGAAGATCATGCATGTAAGAAATACCTTATAATATGTCTTGATTGAAGTGATCAAAAGACCTTCTCGCTAAAAGAAATAGTCAATTTTATAAGTCATCTTAATTACTCCCACGCAATAGTCGCTGATATACAGAGGCTTATAAACAAAGGGCTACAAGCACGAAAATAAAAGCATGTAACTAACGTGTAACTACAGAATAGCCTAGGAATCTGGGTTGTAGGGCGACAGACTATTCCCACTCAATGGTTGCCGGGGGTTTGCTGGAGATGTCGTACACAACACGGCTGATCTCTTCAACCTCATTAACAATTCTATTAGAAACGTGTCCAAGAAAATCATAGGGAAGTTTGGCCCAAGTGGCGGTCATAAAATCAACAGTTTCTACCGCCCTAATTGCAATGACATCAGCATACCTTCTTTCATCACCAACAACTCCAACAGATTTCACTGGTAGATATGCGCAGAAAGCTTGGCTAACTTGATGATATAAATCTGCCTTAATCAGCTCTTCAATAAATATGGCGTCTGCATTTTGAAGAGTGATCACTTTTTCTGGGGTGATTTCCCCTAAAATTCTTACGCCCAAGCCAGGCCCGGGAAATGGATGGCGGTTTAACATCTCAAGTGGAAGACCTAATTCAGCACCCATTTTTCTTACCTCATCTTTAAAGAGATCTCTGAGAGGTTCAACAAGCTCCATCTTCATATCGTCAGGGAGACCGCCAACATTGTGATGAGATTTGATAACCCTTGCTTCCTTTGATTCAGATCCAGAAGACTCAATGACATCAGGATAAATAGTTCCCTGTGCGAGAAATTTAATATCATCCTTTAATTTGGCAGACTCATTATCAAAAATATCAATGAAAGTTCTGCCAATGACTTTTCTTTTTTGCTCTGAATCTGACACACCTTTTAAATGCCTGTGAAAAATTTTCTTCGCATCAACAACCAATAAGTTTAGGTCCATCTTCTCTCTAAATAAATCTTCTACTTCCTCAGCTTCATTTTTGCGCAGCAACCCATTATCAACAAACATGCATATTAAATTTTTTCCAATAGCTCTATCAAGCAACATTGCTGTAACTGAAGAGTCAACTCCCCCGGAAAGACCAAGCAAAACTTTGTGATCTCCAACTCTTTCTTTTATATCATGAATTCGTTGCTCAATTAGATTGCCCATTTTCCATTGAGCCTGACAGTTACAGATTTTAAATACAAAGTTTTCTAAGACAGCGCTGCCCTCTTTTGTATGAGTTACTTCTGGGTGAAATTGAAGGGCATATATAGGTTTTTTAGAGTGCGCCATAGCCGCAATTGGGGCAGATGGAGTTGATGCAATAAGAAGAAATTGATCTGGCAATGAGGAGACATGATCGCCATGACTCATCCAAACATCTACCAATGATCCAGCATCAAATCCATCAAATAGAATGGAGGCTTGCTCAAGAGTGATGGATGCATGGCCAAACTCTTTTGTTGTAGAGGCAGTCACTTGCCCTCCAAATTGCTCAGCTAATGTTTGCATGCCATAGCAAATACCGAGAATTGGAATATCTAGATCGAAAATAATCTCAGGAATTCGAGGGGTATTCTTGTTTGTGACAGATTCCGGGCCACCAGAAAGAATAATCCCAGTAGGGTTAATCTCAAGTATTCTCTCTTTAGATATATCCCAGGGCAAAATTATAGAGAAAACATCAAGCTCTCTGATCCGCCTTGCTATAAGTTGAGTGTATTGAGATCCAAAATCTAATACTAAAATTGTATCAATATTTTTTTTATCCAAAACTAATTGATCAGAATTTGTCATAGTCAATAATTAACTTCTTTGATAGTTAGGAGCTTCTTTTGTAATCATTACATCATGAACATGGCTTTCACTCATGCCAGCATTTGTAATTTCAATAAATTGAGTATCCGTCTGCATTTTCGGGATGGTCTTACAGCCAACATAACCCATAGACTGCCTGATACCACCTGTCAGCTGATTGATCACATTTACAACCCAACCTTTATATGGAACTCTGCCTTCAATACCTTCTGGAACCATTTTCTCTTTCTCTACTCCATCTTGAGAGTAACGATTAACATCATTTCGCTCAGACATTGCCCCCAAAGAACCCATGCCTCGGTATGTCTTAAAACTCCTCCCTTGATAAAGCTCGACTTCACCAGGAGCTTCTTCAGTTCCAGCAAATAAACCCCCAAGCATCACAGCATCAGCTCCTGCTGCAAGAGCTTTAGACACATCACCAGAAAACCTAATACCTCCATCTGCAATCAACGGAATGTCATTGGATTGAAATTTCTCTTTAATTGAAAGGATCGCTGTAATTTGTGGAACACCCATTCCAGAAATAATGCGAGTTGTGCAAATTGATCCAGGGCCCATTCCAATTTTAATTGCATCAGCGCCTGCATCTTTTAGAGCCAGAGCTCCTTCTGGGGTGGCTACATTCCCTCCCATTACATCAATATCTTTAAATTCTTTCTTGATGAGCTTGATTGTTTCTACAACATTTTTTGAATGGCCATGAGCGCTATCTACAACAAATAAGTCAACTCCTGCGATCGATAGTGCTTTAGCTCTGTCCAGTGTATCTTCTCCAGTACCAAGGGCTGCTCCAACCCGTAATTGACCCCTTGAATCCTTTGTTGCAAATGGATGTTCAGCAGATTTTTCAATATCCTTCATGGTTACAAGGCCTGTTAAAAAACCAGAAGAGTCAATAACAAGAATTTTTTCAATTCTATT
>ENA-OSJC01000526-OSJC01000526.1-marine-metagenome-genome-assembly--contig:-NODE-526-length-36907-cov-11.814363_pt1 | contig 36907 bp, 62 predicted proteins | sample MGYA00237885_ERZ534234 | MGnify/ENA primary metagenome ERZ534234 (study PRJEB26413, sample SAMN06343907) | marine metagenome | isolation source: coastal waters | place: Atlantic Ocean: West Antarctic... | reverse complement strand
TCAATGACTAAGGTTTTTAAAGACTAGTTAGCTCACATCTAGTTTTCTTTAAATATCTTATATGAAATAAGGGTAATATTATTGTGAGCAATGCAAATATAAACAATCCCCAACTAAAAAACAACTTTCATTACTTTCAGATTAATTTTGAAAGCTTTGAAAGCTAGTATTTGTATAGTAGAAACAAATAGTGGTTATATTTGCGCTATGCCAAAAGAAGAAACATACTACAAAGGAAAGGGCAATACCAATGCCTCGGTAACTACGCAATTGAATAAGAATAAGATATTAGAGGCTATGCAAGATGAATATGGAGCAATTCAACATTCTTGTGATCGTGCTGGTGTCTGTGTTGCTACTTACCGTAACTATTACAACAACGATGAGGAGTTTAGAGCAAAAACAGATGCCATTAGAGCAGTAGTAAAAGAAAAGGTTGCTAATAGCTTAATTCGTAAAGCAATTGAAAAGGATGACACGTTATCTCAAATATTCTTTTTAAAGACACAAGCTGGTTGGGTAGAAAAACGACAAGTGGAGATAACTCAAAAGAGAGAGTTGATACAGATTGTTCCAGCAGATAAATTTCAAATAGAAGAAGCAGAAGTGGTAGATGGAGATACAAGCGAATAAGCAATTCTATCAATGTGTAGAGAGTGTAGGTAAAAGGTTTGTAATCCACAACGGTGGGACAAGATCGGGCAAGACATATGCTATATTACAATACCTTATTTACAAAGCACTAAACACAGACCCCAAGGAAGCCTTAAATTTTACTATAGTGAGAAAATTTCTCCCTTCGCTAAAAGATAGTGGTTATGCAGATTTTTTTGAGATACTTAACTCGTGGGAATATTACGATGAAACAAATCACAATAAAACTGACCTAAAATACGTACTCAATGGTCATACATTTAAGTTTCTAGCTACGGGAGACCAACCCGAAAGATTGCGGTCAATGAAAAGGGATATTCTCTACATAATAGAATGTCAAGAGTTAAGTAAAGAAGAGATGCGCCAGCTAAATTACAGAACAACAACACAAGTCTTTATGTGCTATAATCCCTCAATGAGTGATCACTGGGTGTATGATCTTGAGGACAACAGAGCAGAGGATGTTGCAGTATTTGTAAGCACTTTTAAGGATAATAATTTTATCAGTGATATTCAGAAGAAGGAAATAATGAAACTTGAGCAGACTGACCCCGAAGCATGGCGAGTGTTTGGTTTAGGTTTAAGGGCAAGTACAAACAAGGGTAGAATTTACAAGGGATGGGAAGAGGTGTCTGAATTACCCGAAGGGGCAGTATTCTATTCAGTAGATTTTGGATTTTATCCCGATCCCTCAGTAATCCTAAAAATTGTAAGTGCAAATGAAAGTATTTACGTAAAGGAGTTGGCTTATTCGACCAAGATGGTTGATGAGGATATTATCATGGTTTTACGTAATGCTCATTACATGGGTGAGCCAATATATTGTGATCACAATCAAAAGCAGACTATAGAACAACTTAAGAGAAGTGGCTTTGCAGCACGTGAGGCGAGGAAGGGTAGTGGTAGTATTTTAGAGGGTATTAATTTCTTAAAGAGAGCAAGTGTTTTTTATCAAAAAGACTCAAAGAATCTTTTAAAAGAATATCAAAATTATAGTTGGAAATTAAAGCGTGGATTTGATCCCGATGATGACAATGCCTATGAGCAATTTCCCGATGGAAAGAATGATCATAGCATGGATGCATTAAGGATGGGATATTATTCTCACTTTTTTGTAGGAAATAAATTCTTTGTTATATAGCTTTAAGTAGCATTGGAGTAGTATATTTCTTATTAGTGTGTAATTTGAATTTAGTTTTATCTTTAAAACCCTCTATAAATTGAGGTGTATTTTTTATTTTCGTTATTTTTGTCTTAAATATATATAAATGGGAATTTTCAATTGGGGAAAAAAGAAGGAACAAAAAAATGATCCTCGGTATAATGAGTTAATTTTTGGTAGATTTGGTGTATCTCCCACCATACAACAAACCCCATCAAAGGAAGCCTTTATTCGTGAAGGATTTCAAAAAAATGCTACGGTTTATTCTATTATAGATTTAATTTCTAAATCAGCATCAAATGTAAAGATGAGGGTTTATGAGAAAAAAGATAGAGGCGCTTTAAAAGAATATTCTAGTCTAATTAGCGGTGCGTTTAATGACACATCAATGTATGAGGCTAAGAATGCGAAAAATAGGGCATTAAAACCAGCTGACAATTCTGAGTTGGCAAAATTCTTAGATAATCCGAATCCAATGCAAGGACAAGCTGAATTTATGATGGATTTAATTGCCTTTGAATGTTTAACGGGTGATGGTTTTATATGGGGACTAAAACCCGAAACGGGAGGACAAAATGGTAGAATAAAAGAAATGCACGTTCTCCCTTCTCAGTTAGTCCAAATTGAAGGAGGAACAATTATGGAACCGATTAAGGGATACACCTTAAATTGGTTGAGTTATAACAAGGGTATTGAGGCAGACCAAGTTGCGCATATAAAGAATTTTAATCCCGATTACTCAACGGCTGGAAGCCATCTTTTCGGACAAAGCCCACTCCAAGCAGCCTTTAGAAATTTGGCAATGAATAACGATGCTATAACTACGGGTAATAAATATTTAACTAATCAAGGTGCTAGAGGTATATTAACATCTGAGGATAATATGCTTACGGCAGAACACGCTGCTGCATTGAGGGATAAATACAAATCAATGTATTCGGGTGTTGACAATGCTGGTGAAATAATGGTAACTAATCACCAATTTAAGTGGTTAGAGATGGGATTACCAGCAGCAGACTTAGCATTGATAGAGCAATACAATTTATCAATCAAAGATTTAGCATCGGTGTACAAAGTTCCTTCGATACTTCTGAATGATACTCAAGCGAGTACTTTTAATAACTATCGTGAGGCTAAAAAGTATTTGTATTTGCAAGCAGTGTTTCCAAAGCTAATTGCGGTAAGAGATGAGTTGAATAGGTGGTTAGCACCAACCTATGGTAGCCAATATTATATTGATTTTGATTTCTTGAGTGTTCCCGAATTACAAGAGGACATGGAGAAGGTTGTAAAGCAACTTAGTCTTGCTTGGTGGCTTACACCAAATGAGAAGAGAGCAGCTATGCAATACGAGCCAATTGAGCAAAAAGAAATGGATGAAATACATATGTTGGCAAACTATATTCCAATATCTGATGGTGTTACACCGAAAGAAGCTGGAGGAACTTCACAACAGATGTTAAATGATACTTCGGATTACATAAATAAATAAAGTGTGTGCTATCCTAACTTTTACGAGGATTATGACTCATTCATCTCAAGGTGCAGTCATGAGTTAGATTATCCTACTTTAAATAAGAATTTTAGAGCAAGAAGGAGTATGTATTTAAAGGAGGGATTAGGTGATATCCCTTTTTTACTTAATACCGAACGTCAAATGCAAAGATACATTGAGGAGTATGCCTTAGAGGTTGAGATGCAATTGGATGAGACATATAATGATGTTGCATTATTTTTAGCGTTAAATGGTCTTGATTCGGGATGGGATTTATTGATTAACAATAATGATTTAAAAGAATTACTTCAAGATGGTTATGTCGATGTGGGATTATACACAGACAATAGATATAGTAATAAGTATGGTGGTGTATCTACAGATAATCTTATAATGACATCTTTTATGATTTCTGTCTTACTTTCTAGGTTTACAATTGGCAATCCATTCGTTAAAGCAACTATAGACCAAGTTAGTACTGTTATTAGAAATGGAACTTCAGATGAAGATATTTTTAACAAATTAAAAAATCACAATAACAGACCAAGAGCAAGAGTAATATCCACAACTGAATTAGGTTTTGCTCAAGGATCAGCGGAGTTGTATGCGATGAGAAAAATAGCAGAGAAAAAACCCGTAGCAAAGTATTGGGTGGGTGTTTTAGATGATAGGATAAGAGATAGTCATTTTGAGGCAACATCTTTTTACACAAGAAGTAATGCAATACCATTGGAAGATTCTTTTAGCGTAAATGGCAGTTTAATGAAACATCCACACGATATTAACGCTCCAGCAAAAGAAATAGTGAATTGTCGTTGTTATTTAGGATATCTTTTATAGATTTGTCTTGTAAGCGGATTTGTGGTGGATTCATTTACTTTTTATGTTTGAAATATTTGTGTATAAGGGTATTCAGAAATGAATGCTCTTTTTTTTATTTATCTTTGGTGCAAATTTAAATTTATGCTGAAGTTTAAGGGTAATTATTTTGACGAGATGGATGACGAAAAAGGAGTCATCAAAGGATATGCATCAATGTTTAACAATGTTGATTCAGATGATGATGTAATCACAAGGGGGGCATATTCTAAAACACTACAAGAAAACTCAGATCGAATTGCTTTTTTATACCAGCATAATATGCAGCAGCCAATAGGTAAGCCATTGTCCATGAAAGAAGATGACAAGGGTTTGTTTGTTGAGGCAAAAATATCAGATAGTTCTTTAGGAAAGGATGTTAAGACAATGGTTTCCGAAGGAATATTAAAAGAGTTTTCTGTTGGATTTATTCCAATAAAAGAAGAGGTTGTTGGTAATTACAATCACATAAAAGAAATAAAATTATTTGAATTTTCTTTAGTGACACTAGCAGCAAACCCAATGGCTCAAGTAACCGAGTACAAAGGGACAAAATCAGTTGATAATTTGATGGATGAGTTTGATAAGTTAATCAAAATGTCAAGGAAACTTGATAACCCTCATCTTATGGAATTTGAATTAAGAATGCTACGAGAGAAATCTTCACTTATACTTTTAGAGTCTCAGAAGTCTGAACTAAAAAGGGAATCAGTCGAAAGCAAAAAAATAGCAGACGAGTTAGACAACTTTTTATTAAAATTATAATGGAAGAAATTAATCAAAAGCTGACGGCCATCAAGGATGGTCTTGAGCAAACGATTGATCAAAAAATTGGTCAGTCAATCGAAAAAAATATTGGTGATGATTACAAGGCTAATCTCAAAGGAGAGGTCGTAGAATTGCTAGAAAAAAGAGATAAAACTATTTCAGAACTCAATACTCGTATTGATGGAATGGAAATGGCATCTCAGAAGGCTTTAGCTAACGCTCCAGCCAAAACTTTTAAATCTGAACTTAGTGATTCACTAAAAGAAAATAGGGAATTTAAGTCATTTATAGAGGGGAATGCAAGTAAGGCTACACTAAATATTAAAGCTACTATGGTAACTAGTCTAAACGCTAGTGGTAATACTGTACCAGCATCTGTATTAAGTGGATTTTACTTTGATCCAACAAGAACAGTAAGGGTAAGAGATTTCCTACCTACAATCCCTACATCTTCTAATACTGTTAGATATGTACAAGAGATTGCTTACACAAACAATGCTGCTGCTAGAATAGAAGGTTCTGCTTATGGAGAGTCTGAATTTAGATTGGATGCGGTTGACGCTCCCGTAAGAAGCATTGGTTCTTATATGACTTTGACTAAGGAAATGTTAAATGACGTACCTCAGTTATCTTCTTATATTTCTACAAGGCTACCAGCTAAAGTGATGAATGTCGAAGATTCTCAATTATTGACGGGATCGGGTGCTGGTGTTAATTTGCAAGGTTTGATGACTGCTGGCGGAGGCGCACAATTTGATGTGTCAACGGGTGGTAAGTTTTATCAATTCTTTGGTGCTGGTGCATCTGCATATACGAATGAGTTTGATGTATTGGTTGCTGCAAAGAACCAAGCTCAGATTCTAGAGTATTCTCCGAACGTAATTATGGTCAGTTCTTCTGATTATAACAAAATGTTCTTGAGAAAAGATGCTAATGCTAATTACGTTGTATTCACAAATGGTGTTCTCACTCTATTGGGTATTCCAATAGTGGTTAGTAATGCTATTGCTGATGGTACGTTTATCATTGGTGATTTTGCCCAAGGTGCTACACTTGCTCAAAGAGAAGGAATGGAAATTTCTTTTGCAGAGCAGAACGAAGCCAACTTCATTAAGGATTTGGTAACAGTTAAGGCTACGGAAAGAATTGCATTGCCAATTCATAACCCGAATGCTTTTGTATGGGGAACGTTCTCAACTGCTATTGCAAGTATGAATGTATAAACCACTTTTGTGTGTTTGTTTTGAGAGGGGGGTGCAATTTGCATCCCTTTTTCTTTGTTTTTATATTTTTTGTTATTAATCTTGGTTTATGAATGAAGAATACGATTACACAAACCCAACTCATTACAAACTAGGAGGGAAAGAAACCTTTGAGATGATGATTGACATTTGGGGCAAGGAGGCGTTTATTAAGCACTGTGAGATGACTTCTTTTAAATATCGCATGAGAGTGGGTAACAAGCCAAACGAGTCTGTTGAAAGAGATTTATCAAAGGCTGATTGGTATGAATCAAAAGCTAAACAACTAAGAGATGAAAAATAGATACTACAAGTTAAGAGAAGAAGTTCTTAATGTTCGAAGAAACATAAAAGAGGTAAATGAAATTATAGAAAAATATTTAAATAAGGAAAAGATATTCCTTAGTGATATTAATAAAATGAATAAACTTTTAGGGCATAAAATTCCAATGGAAATGACATCTGTTATTCAGAGTAAAGAATATAATTAATTTTATTTTTTTTCTTGTTTTTTTAGTTTATGAAGTCACCTTTAAAAGGGGTGGCTTTTTTTATTTATCTTTGTTAAAAAAAATATGTTTAAGGTCTTATTAAATATTATAGAAAGCACAATCCCACTAGCTGGAGAAGTCATTGAGCAAGTAAAGAGTCCCGAAGGAGGAACGGGGAAATTCAAGTTAACTCCTAGATTCGTAAAACAAATAATTAGGCTTGTCGTAGCGGTAGGTGTCATATACATGGCAATTACGGGTAAAATTGGATTAGATGAGGCGCAAGATATTATTAAACAATAGAAATGAACGAATGGCTTACGCAACATTGGGCAGAATTGATGGCATTATTGGGAGTTGGAGCAACGGGTGCTGGAGGAAGCGTCCTTGGACACAAACTAATTGATAAGCAACAGAACGCTACTTTGAAAAAACATGATAACAGATTGACGGATTTAGAAAAGAAAGTTACTAATATCGAAAGTGAAGTAAAAGTTAATAGTACTTCTGACAGTCAATTTAGAAAGGAAATGGGACACAGACTAGGTAGTATTGAGTCCTTGAATAATAAAATTTTAGAACATTTATTAAAATCAAAATAAGATGGCAAAAATGAAAGTGAGTACTGCTTTTTTACATGAGGGCAGAAATTATAATATAGGTGAATTATTTGAGGTTTCGTCAAGAGTAGACCAACAACATTTACTTAGAACTGGTCAAGCTGTAATGGAAACGTTAAACTTTTTTAAGCAAGAGAAAGAGGTAATTAAGACCAAGGAATTAAAGATTGAAAAAGAAACGAAAGAAGAGGTATCTAATATAGATTCTTTAAGAAATCGTTATTTAGATAAATTTGACAAAGAAGCTGATAAGAGGTGGAAAGAGTCTAGACTTATAGATGAACTAGGAGATGATTGATTATAAGATTGCAGATGCAAGTGGTGAGGCGAGTGGTTATTCATACTTGACTTTAACGGAAATAAAAAATTATTTAAAAGTTGATGCAAGTACAGATGACTTGTTATTGACCGATATGTACCATGCAGCAGCAGCTTATATTGAAAGGCAATTTAAACAGACATTAAAAAAGAGAGATATTGTTATTCAATTCGACTCAACTGAAAAGTATATAGACTTATTGTTTTCACCCGTTACAACCATAACTTCTGTAAATTATTTTGTGAATGATGCAAGTGGCACTTTTACTGATCCGACTAATTACTCCACCTTTGGTTTGATTGGTAGTAGGGCAAGGAGTACTGTTTTAACTTTTAATCAAGGATACGATAAAATAAATGTTTATTATACCTCAGACGGAAGGGTTGTGCCTAGTGAAATTAAGTTTGCTACACTTGCTTACATAAAGGTGATGTATGATAATAATAGAAATTTCTTTGACAAGGATACGCCAATACTACCTCCAACAGAGACAATACAATTAATGTCTCCTTATAAACCCATTGTAATATGAGTATGAGGGAGAGGGTTGATCTTAAATTAAGGTCATATACAACAAGCACAACGGGACAGAAGTCATTAGATGTTAGTTCTGTTGTTACTACGGTGTGGGCAGATATATATCAACGTAGGAATGATTTACAAGACCTTACGGGGACTCAAAATATTTTAGAGGGTGATTGGATATTTAGGATAAGAAACCCTCAACTAGAAGTTCCTATATCGAAATCTAACTTTATATTATGGAGAGAAAAGGAGTATAGTATAACTTCTGTCTCAGCGCAAGAAGGCTATCAAAGAATGGTTGATGTTACTTGTCGTGTAATTGAATGAGTTTTAAGATTACACATAATGCTGATAAAATAGCAATTAAAATTGATAGGTCTTTAAAGGCTAAAAGGAAAGGCATAGACAAGGCGGTTGTTGATTATATTAATAAGGTTGAGAAAGACGCTAAAATAAACATCACAACGGGTAGTGCTAGTGATGGAAGATCATCCATATACACGGGAAAATTACTAGGAAGTTTTAAGAAAAGAAACAAACTATCAAAAAAGGGAGGTAGCATTACTTTGTATGTTGGTGCTGCATATGCCCCTTTTGTTGAGTTTGGTACAAAGGGAAAAGCCAACCCACCAGCTGAATTAAGTTCTTATGCTAGTAGATTTAAGGGAGCAAAAGGAGAGGGAGGAAATAGGGTTGACAACTTGACTAAATATTTTAAATCAAAAGGATATGATAGTAAAAGAATTTTCTTTACTATAAAGAGTATAATGGAAGAAGGAACAAAGGCTCATCCCTTTTTCTTTCCAGCGGTATTCAGTAATACGTTAACTTTACGGAACGGATTAAGAAAGGCAATTAAAAAGAAAAGGTAACACATGGCATCATTAACGGGAAATAAAATAAAAGATAGTTATTTAGGTTTACTAAAATCTATTGATAATATTGATTTTGTACCAAGAGGCGCTGGTGTTTTTGTACAGATTTCTGATGGTGATGGTAATGGATTGCCTTTATATTTATCTACTGCTGGAATTAGGTTTCATAATGCCTATACATTTCCAAGTGCAACGGGAACAGTAGGACAAGTTTTATCAGCCGATGCTGCTGGTGATTTAGTTTTTAGTGATCAATTAGATAATCAGACATTAGAGCAAGTTTTAACAAATGGTAATACTGCTACTACTGCTATATTAAGTACGGCAAGTGGAAACACGTTTGGTTCTACTACTTTTAGCGGTATAGCTACATTAGCTAATGCCTCTATTGTTTTGGGAACACCACCAACCGCAGGTGATAATTCAACTAATATAGCCACAACGGCATATGTTGATAATCAAGTATCAACGGGAGGTACGGTAAAGAAAACGGGAGTAATTGCTCAGAATGCAATAGCGGTTTGGAATAACACATCAGATACACTTAGAAGTGATGACACTATTAGTGTTTTAACGGATGGTACTATTAGATTAAATCAAGAAGATACTACGGGCGCAGCCGAAAAAAATTATAACATTGGTGGAGGGAATATAGCCTTAAATACGGGTAATTTTAATACGGGTTTTGGAAAGGATAATTTAAATAAAGTAGCATTTACTACGGGAGGATATAATAATGCTTTTGGCTATAATACGTTGTTTTCAATGACAACGGGTGGTGATAATAACGCTTTTGGTGCACACGCTTTATATTCAGAAACTACGGGTAACGGAAATATTTCAATTGGTGGTTACTCAATGTATAACTCGGAGAATGTATATTTTTCTACCGTAATAGGGACAAAGGCTTTATATTCTAATACAACGGGTACGCAAAATATGGCTTTAGGATATGAATCTTTATATACTAATGTATCGGGAGATGCAAATACCTCTTTAGGTTATAGGGCATTAAAAGCAAATTTGGGAGATAGGAATATTGCCGTAGGTTATGGTTCGGGTATTTTAATGACAACGGGTGATAATAATGTTATTCTTGGTTCTTTTAGTGGGGTGAGAACAGTAGCACCTAGTGTTTTAGCATATGATATAAGTGCAAGTAATAACAACATTGTTATTTCAGATGGTGCTGGTAATGTTTTTCAGTCCTTTGATTCTACGGGAAAGGCTCGTTTTCATAATTATGGTGGAGGTAATTTTACGGGAACATTAATAAAAACATTAGGAGTTGATTCTATTGGTAATGTTATTGAAGTAGATACTGTAACGGTTAGTGGAACACCCGTTGCCAATCAAATAGCAATATGGACAAATGCAAATACCATAAAAGGAGATGCAACTCTTTTAATAGATGCTAATCATAAAATTACATTATCTCAACCTAATTCTGCCGCATTCTCAACTGTCTCTTATAACATAGGTGGAGGAAATATTGCAAATGTTACGGGACTAAACAATACGGGATTTGGTTTAGATAATTTATCTAGTTTAACTACGGGAACACAAAATGTTGCAATAGGAAAAAGTGCATTGGGAGATAATACAGAGGGACTTTCTAATGTTTCTGTTGGATATTTATCCTTAACAAGTAACACTACGGGGGGTAGTAATATTGCTATTGGCGTTCAATCACTACAAGCAAACACTTATGCAAGTAATAATGTATCTATTGGGCAAAGTGCGTTAATATTAAATGTATCGGGAGCAAATAATACTGCGATTGGATATTTATCCTTGGGAGCAAATACCGCTAATAGTAATAGTACTGCGGTAGGATATTTATCTTTACGAAACAGTACTGGAGCAAATAATACTGCTATTGGTAAGGATTCGGGTTCTGCAATAACAACGGGTTCTAATAACGTAATAATTGGTTCTAATACGGGTAGCACAATAGCAACATCAGACAATAATATTATCATTTCAGATGGTAGTGGGAATGTAAGGCAAAGTTTTGATAGTAATGGTGCTGCTACTTTTAGTGGTAAGATTACAGCAGACGCTGGAATAGACATTGATAATTTTAACATTGACGGAACTACTATAGCCTTATCAAGTGGGGATTTAACTCTTGATTCAGCAGCAGATATTGTTTTTGATGCTGCTGGAGATAATTGGTTATTTAAAAAAAGTGGAACAACTCTTTTAGATATACAAAAAGATCAATCTAATATTGAGTTTATAAATCTTCTACAGGATGGAGATATTAAATTTAGAGGTGTAGATGGCTCTGCAAATATTACCGCTCTTACTCTTGATATGTCAGATGGTGGTGCTGCTATTTTTACACCATCGGGTGGCTCTGTTGTTGTAGGCTCAAATGGATTTATAACAAGCACTCAATTATTAGATTCAGCAACTGCGGGAGGCAGATTTATTGGTAGTAGTAGTAGAGGGGTTTTAGGAGATATTAGAATTGAACAAACAACAACAGGAGCAGATGGGGGTTATATAAGATTTATGACAAGCCCAAATGGCTTAACAAGCCCAACCGAAAAAATGCGCATTTCATCGGGGGGGACGATAAACCTTAATGTCATGTCTACGATTGATGTTGAAGGTTATGTCAAAATGGGCAGATCGGACGGAAACATAAGCAGATTCAATCAAATAAAAAATAAAGTTTCTTCGACACAAGCAAGTAATTTTATAAAGTTATCTGTACATAATGGTACAGAAAATTCAACGACAGACGCTTTAACAATTTTAGGGAATGGTAATGTAGGAATTGGAGTTACTCCAACTGCAAAACTACATATCCAAGGTATTAGTTCATCAAGTGGTGGTATTCTAATAAAAAATAGTGGAGGTAATCCTTATGGGATTTATTCTGATAATAATGATTTATTATTTACAAATGGTGATGGGACAACCACTGCTTTAACTATTTCTTATACGGGTTTGGCTACATTTCAAAGTAGCGTTCAAGAAAAAATTAAATTAATAGCAAGTTCAAGTGAATATGTATCTTTGGCATTTGCTAATAATAGCGGAACAACTCAATGGGAAATATCAAAAGGTAATAGTAATGAATTGTATTTTTATAGAGGAGGAGGAGGAAGTGATCAAGGAACAAAACTCACCATCTCATCGGGGGGTGATGCTACTTTTAGTGGGGATATAATACCAAAAGGCAACACTAGAAATATTAGTTTTCAAGGAACAAGCGTAACAAATATAAATGCGCAAATTCAATATGATCAAGTAAATAATACTACGGGGCAACTATTTTTTAAGACTGCCAATAGTGGAACACTAGCAACACGCCTCACCATCTTATCAACGGGTAGATTATTAATTGGTAGTAATGTTGATGCAAATAGAGGAATTTTAACTTTAGGAGGAGCAACGGGAGTTTATTATGAAGGTAACGCAAACGGAAAATGGTCAACTTATGTTGGTGGCAGCGGAGCATTAGTCTTTTTTAATTGGGTAAATAGTGCAAACGGTTCTATATCAACAAGCGGAACTTTTACAAATTCAGACATTTCATTAAAAAAACACATAAAAACTATAAAATATGGATTATTAGATGTTCTCAAATTAAAACCAAGTTCTTATGTTTGGAAATCCAACAATGAAAATGGTTTTGGTTTTATTGCACAAGAAATAGAAAAGATAATTCCCGAAATTGTTGAAGATATTGATATTAAAGGAAAGAATCAAAAAGTTGTCAATTACGCTAATATAACCGCTATTTTAACTAAAGCAATACAAGAACAACAAACCGTAATAGAAGATTTAAAAAGTAGAATTGAAACACTAGAAGGGTAAGTATTACCTATATTATTAAAACAAGAGTAAAGAAAATTAAAATATCTTTACACCTTTAAAATCTTATGTATAAAAAAAGTAAAATATGAAACAAATAGAACCAATAGACGTATGGCAGAACGGAACAACTAAAACTGCCGTTAAATTACAAGCACAAGGAACAAGTGTAACTTTGGGACAAGCAGCCTCTTTTTATTGGCAACTGATGACTGTAGAAGGTTATCAAGTAGCAAATGGTAACTTAGGAATAAGTGGTGAACAATACGATGCGTGGGGTGCTGATGATAATTACGTTTACACAATTATCGCAGAGGATTTAAATCTAGTGATTGTGGGTGATTGGGTTGATCCATCAGTAGAGGCATCAGCATAATATTATTTATCTTTGAATATTATTAATTAAAACAAATACAGAATGTTTGAAAACAAAACAATTTCATTTAGGGAAGCGGAGGATTATCACAAAGGTTTAATGCTTTTAACTAATGCGGTAGAAGCCTCAGAAAAAGGAGTAGGTTTGGATTTAACCTATAAACTAATACAAGGATTAAAAAAGATTGAGGAGCAAGTTGAATCAATCAATAAGGCTAGGACTAAATTATACGAGGTTTACGGCACTTTAGATGATAAAGGTGTACTTACACCACATAAAGGAAAAGAAGACATTCTAGAGCCTCTAAATAAGGATATGGAAGAGTTTCTTGCTAAAGAAGATGAGTTTAGTTTAATTAAGGATAAGATTAAAGTTGAGGATATAAAACATCTCATATTAAAGCCAAGTTTCTTGATTTTATGGGACAAATATCTTGAAGGTTTAGAAGAATATGAATGATAGTACAAAAGATGTAAGGGGTTATATTTATGGGTTGTTAAATGATAACATAACCTATGATGCTAGTGCAGTTCCCGTGGTTGCTAAAGCTACAGATCAAACTACATATCCCTACATTGTTGTACAAGCAACGGGATTAGTTGATGATCCGTTGAAAGATAGATTTGGGGGTGTGTATGAGGTGCAAGTCCAAGTACACACCAAATACCCTTTAAACTATGGAGGACAAGATGATTGTGATGATATATCTAATTTAATACTCCAACAAATCAGATTAAGAAATCCTACATCAGATTTTGGTACTGACACGATGTTTATTTTTAAACAAACTAATCAAAGGTATTTAGATGATGATAACGGTCAGTTTGAATACTTTACTAAAATATTAGTTTTTGAAGCAAATGTCATAAGTGATGGGTAATGGGACATCCTTCGCTTTATATATTGATAATGATAAACTTTTACTTTCAAAATCTCATTCTCTTGAATTTAATGGGGATGCGGTTGATGCATCTTTTAAAATTCCCGAAGAAACAATTTTTGGTGAAAGCTACTATTGGGAATCTGCCAATATAAATTGGGAGTCTGCTGCAACAAAATGGGATGATGCTTTACGCTTGTCGGGAATTTCAGCATGGAAGGAAGTAATGATGGGTTATCGTTCGGGTAACTTCTCAGCAGAAGGATTACTTTTCTTAGACCAAGATCGTCAGACTTGGGACACAACAGATTATTATTGGGAACTCTTTAATGTAGATTGGGAGGATGGAGCAATTACACCAAATCCATCAACTACATTAGCTGATTTATTAATAAGCGGTCAAAAGGTTAAATTTGAGTTAATCAATAACTCTAGTGATGTTATCTTTAGTGGAAAATGTGTGGTAAATAATTACGAATTAGTTGCTAATAACGAAGGAGTGATGTTTTATAACGCTGAATTTAGTATTGCTGGAGTTACTTCATGATAATATATTTTTTTTTATTTATCTTTGAGTTAAAATTAACAATATGGCTGCAATTAACGGAACAGAATTAACATTATATATAGCAAACAATGACGTATACGCGAGTGCTACTACATGGATTGCGGTAGCTTTATCAAAATCAGCAAGTTTATCTATTTCTGCTGACTTACCCGATGTCTCTAATAAGGATTCAAGTGGTTGGTCAGAGATTATTGGTGGACAAAAAAGTTGGTCAATGGATTTTGAAGCATTGGTAGATTTATCGTTAACCGCTGCTGCTGCTGGCGTTGTTCAGACAAACATGAATATATTACCTTTATGGACGTATTTTTCTCAAAGAGCAAAATTAAGAGTTGCTTGGGGTAAAGAAGATAATTATTGGTATGGTGATGCTTTTATAGCGTCTCTAGAAGAGAGTGCAGAGGCAGAGCAACCCGTTAGTTTTAGTGGATCATTAACGGGATCGGGAGCATTGATTTACGGTAATCAAGCTACGGGTACATTACCAACATATCCAGGTTTATTTGCATAAATTAACTTAAATTAAATCTTAATGGCAACAAACAAACACAGAGGCACTTGTCTAATCAATATTGGTGACAAAAAGAGAGGACTAGTATTCAATATGAATACCTACGCAGTATTTTGTGAAGGTATGGATGTTGATCTAACTGAAATGGAAGTGGTATTCAATGACAAACGACAAGCAAAGGCTTTCTGTTGGTTATTGTATGCTGGATGTTTCGCTTATGATGAGAAGAATAAAAAGGATATTGATTACGATATTCATGACTTCTACGATTGGGCAATGGACATAACTGCAAAGGATAGTGAGAAAGTAATGGAAACCATGTTGGGTTCTAGAGATTTAGGAAACGACTCTAGTAACGGATTATCTAGAAATGTTGTAGAATCAAATAAGGATGATTTAAAAAAAAATTAACTACGTTCGATGACATATTAGATGAAGCAATAGGAACATTGGGTTTACCACCCGATGTTTTTTGGTTAATGACATGGAGTGATTTTATTAGATCACTAGAGGCTTGGGTTCACAATCAAAACCAAGATTGGGATAGAACTAGATATCAAGCTACAATGACTGCTAATTGCGCTATGGGCAGAAAGAAAACAATCAGACCAAAAGATTTATTTGTATTACCACACGACAGTATTGGTCAATCAAAAGTTGAATTACCTTCAGAAGAGGACATAAGAAAGGTTCTTAATAAACCGATTAAATTACCTATTTAATATTAATTAAATTTGCTATATGGCTATTGAAGATAATAAAATAAATATTAAGGTTGGGATGAACACCCGTGGCTTTCAGAAGGGTATGAAAACCGTGCAAGGAGGTTTTAAGAAGATTAATGGAGCAATTAATGCTTTTTCTGCTGGTTTTGTTGGAACACAAGTATTCGGTGTTGTTAAGGGATTAGCCACTATGGCTGGTGAGGCTGAGAAAACAGAACTAAGATTTAAAAGGGTTTTTGGTAATATGTCTACCTCTGTATCTGTTTTTTCAAGCAAATTATCTACTGACTTAGGTAGGGTTGAAACGGATGTTAAGTCGGGTATGGTTTCTTTTCAAGCATTCTTTCAAGGATTAGGGTTTGGAGGAAAAGAGGCTGCTGGAATGTCTGCTAAAATGCAAGCTTTGTCGTTTGATTTAGCCTCATTTTTTAATATTCAAGATGAAAATGCACAAAGGAGATTCTTAGCTGCTTTAGCTGGTTCTCCCGAAGTTTTAGACCAATTTGGTATTAACCTAAAGCAAGCAGCACTACAGACTGAGTTGTATAGTATGGGTATTAAATCAACAGTACAAAATACTGATGAATTAATTAAAACTCAAGGTAGGCTTAATATTATAATGAGAGCAATGAGTTCTAACGGAATCCTTGGGGATGCTCAGAGAACCATGGATACATGGGATAACACAGTTAAACGAACATGGGCATCATTAAAGACGTTGGGAATTGCTATTGGTAATATGTTGTTACCCGTTTTAAAATCATTCCTTAATGCCGTAATGTCTGTAACAAAAGGAATCAATATTTTACTAGGTCTTGATAAAGATGAAATTAATTTAAATAAAGAAAAACAAAAAGAGTATGAAAATTTAACAACTACACTATTAGCATCCAAAAAAGGTACTAATTCTTATAAGTTTGCTTTAGAGGACTTAGTTTCTAAATATCCCGATTTTTGGAATAATATAGATCATGCTAAAATGTCTTTAGAAGAATTAGAGGAAGCGGTTGCTGATTCTTCTAAACAATTTGAGATACAAGATGGAATATTATCTCAAAAAAAGGCTCTTGAAGAAACGATAAGAAATTATGCTAAAGTAAAAAATGAATTAAAAGAGGTTAATGCAGCTTTATCAGATTTAGAAAATCAAAAGCCAGTAGAACCGAAGACTGGTGCTGGTTCCACGATTTTTAGAGAAGAAATTACTCAAGATCAGATTGATGATAATATAACAGATAAACTAGCTGAACAATTAGAAATAACTAATAGACTTAATATAGCCGAACAGTCTCGTGACGTGGCTCAAATTAAATTTAATAATAAGTTAAATCAAACAAAATTAACGTATGAGCAAATTTTTCGTCTTACGGCAGAGGCAAATGCTGCTGACGCTGCTGCAAAGGCTCTTTCAGATAAAGAGGAAAAGCAAAGGCAAAAAGACCTTTTTGATGCAATAAAAAGAAAATTTGAATTAATAAAATTTAGTAATAGTCTTCAACGAAAAAACGCAGACGAATTAAGAGATCAACTTAATCCATTACAACATTCTATAAATTTTTATCAAGAATTAGTTGATGCTGGTTTAGATTTTAACACAGAATTAGGTCATACGTTAGATAAATTAAACATATTAGAAAGTCAAATATCTAAAATGGATTTATTTGTACCTATAACTACGGGATTTAAAGCTGGTGATTTAAGTATTGAAGAAGATTTAAAAGAGAATGCAAAAAATTTGGTTAATGTTTTACAACCTTTTACTGATGCTGCTGCTGATTTATGGATGGCTATTCTAACACCACCCGACCCTACACTTAGTAAGGAAGAGCAAAAAGAAAAAACTCAAGCAATGTTTGCTGGTGTTTTTACGGGTCTTGGTCAAGCATTATTTTCTATTGGGTTAGGTATTATTTTATTTAATAAAGGATTGCAAAGTCTAACGACACCACAAGGTATTGCTATGATGGCTGCTGGTAGTGGATTAATTGCGTTGGGAAAATCAAAAGCACAAAAGGTTAAGAATAGTGCATCCGCAAGGTCTGCTGGTGGCGGAGCAAATGGAGGTAGCGCAGTAGGTGGTTTTTCTGACATGATGAGTGCCATACAAGGAGAACAAGTTTTTAGATTAGCTGGTAACGATTTAGTAACGGCAATTAATAGAACAAATAGATTTCAAGGAACAATAGGAGGATAAATATATGGCTATATACGGCAAGAAATACACGTTAGAGTTTGATGATGTAATTGAAGGAGAGTTTAATGATTATAGACTTGAAATATTTAAAAAATACTCAGACTTAACAACGGCTAACAATGTTTATGTAAGCGTTTATAATAGCGGTAATGAAGCAATATCCGAAAATGATCCCGTTCGTGTTATAGGAGGAGTAGTTGTAAGATCAAAAGCCTCTGATAGCTCTACTATGCCATCAACGGGTATAGCAGTAATGGATATACCTATAAGTCAAGGTAGATCAAATGCGGTTTTAGTTAGTGGGGTTTTGGAACATAGTTATACAAGTAGTTTTCCAACTTTTTTTTATGTTGGTGAAAATGGTGGTGCTATACAAATCACTAGTGGACTTACAATAATACAACAAATAGGGGTTCAAGTTAATTATAACGTATTCGTTTTGACTGACAAGGAAGTAACGTTAAAGGGTACGGGTACTCCAATAAAACTCACATACAATTTAACAGATAATGATATTCTATCTCCATTTAGGTCTAGTTATTTAGATATTTCATTTTATAAGGAAAGTTTATCTGATGATTTTTCTGAGTTATTTGCTGCTGAAAGTGATGATTTTAAGGTTTATTTATATAAGAATGATAGTTTATTTTGGCAAGGATGGATTGGTGCGCAATTGTTTTCTGAGCCATTTGCCTCTCCCCCATATCCTATAACACTAAAAGCATATGATGGACTAAATTTATTAAAGGATACACCGTACTTTGATGATGTGGAGGTTTTTCAAGCTACTTCTAATCTATTTAATGATAGATATGGCTACCACAATATAGTAGATGTCGTTGAGAAGTGTATTTATAATACGGGTGTTTTAAATGATGTTTTTTATTGCATAAATGTTAGTAATTCAGAATCTACCTCATTCACAAACACCCCACATCTTTTTCCTACTAGAGCAAGGGTTCATCATCAGACCTTTCTAAAAGGAGAATCTAATTCAATGAATATGGAAGAGGTTCTAGGGATGGTTTTAAGGTCATTGGGTGCAACAATTTATCAGAGAGATGGCGATTGGTGCGTAATTAAAATTTCTGATTTTACTCTTTCTCCAGTCCCTATTCTTTTAAAAAGAAGTAATTGGATTGTAGGAAGTACAACAGAAACAAATTATATCACAACGACACAAACAATCACTAATTCTGAGGAGGTTTCAAAAAACATAAACCTATTCCAAATAGACGGAGACTCAACAATGACACTTCAATATCCATTAAAAGAAGTTACCATAGAACAAGAGTTTGATCATAATATGGTTACCTCTACAACCATTGATTCAGTTAGAGACTTAGGGGCAGACGAACCAACGGGAACATTATTATTTACTGAGTGGGAGGTTGATGGAAGTAATATAGAAGAGGCGGTTGTATTAAGAAAAAACGAAACCCAAGGACAACCAAGACAACTTCCTAAATCATTTATTGAAGCTGATTTAAGTACTACATCATTGCTTGTTGATTATTGTGATCCTTCCTTATCTTATCCCGTATCTCATGAATGTACTATTGATAGTTCAAAAATAACGGGAGTTAAAGCCTTCGCAAAGGCTCGTCCATTGGGTAGAAGTTTAATTTCTAAAGAAGCTTTATCCGTTATGTTTAGTCCAAAGTTATCTTACACTAGTGGGGGTGTTTTAAGTGAAACGGGTTTTGGTAGATCATATTATTATGAAAGTTCTATGATTAATAAGAAGATTTTAAGAATAAATAGAGAAGCATTCGGGCCACCAACTTTAGATAGGATGGCGCAAGCACAACTAACTGTTCTTCTTTTGCCTAATGGCACAAATACTCAGCAGTTTACAATAAATATAAAAGAAAATGGAATACAATGGTGGACAAGTGGTTTAGTGACCTTTAGTGCTTTTCCAAGTTATCCTAATCAACAAGAATTAAATACTTATGTTTTTGGTGGTGGTTGGGAAGGGGGATCGATATTTGGATTATATCCCTACTCACCTAATTATGACCCTCAATTAGGTAATTTTGATTTAATTGAGGCTGATTATGAAGTTGAATTTATATCTAATTCGGGTAATTCTTTTCCTACTAGATTTGAATGGTTTCTTAGAGGAAATACAACGACCTCTATTCAAGACCCAAAGTTTGAGATATCTTGGGTTAGTGTGTCTGAAAGTTCCCCTCTTGAAGCAACTACAGACAATTTTAAATTTGCAATAAAAAACAGAAACCCATATGTCGCTCCGACAGTTTTTAGAGATGGTGGAAATTTTGGAACGACCAAGCCTAATACAGATAGCAATGATACTACTGCTAGTACTTTTAGAAAAAGTTTTGATTGCATTGGTGATGATTGGTTAGCTACTTTTATTCAAAGTAATAGAATTAATGATTGGACTGAATTTAGTATAACGGGAACAGAAAATTGGCAAAATAATATAAGCAATTTAAAAGTAAATATGAATATATTTGGATCAGCAAAAATTATTAATACTGATGCATCTGCAATATCATCCCCATTTACAGATAATTATGATGTTAGTTTTACAGACATTAAATTACTGCCACTAATCAGTAATTATACTTTTTCTCCCAAAAAACAAGAATACATATTAACTCAATCGGGTAATTTTAGTAGCAAATTTAATAAAAAAGTAAAAATTGGTTCGGGTTTATTTAATACGGGTTCTAATAGATATATAACATTTGATAGTACAAGTGGTTCTATTGCTAAAAAAAGTTGGGACACTTTTCGTGATCGTAGAGGTTTGGTCGGAATAGGTATTGAGAATGCGACTATACAACATTTAGTAGGTGCTTGTTACATGGAGTTATACAGAGTATCTGTTAGAAGGTTAGATGGCACTCATTATGGAAATTACAAGTATGGAGATAAGTTGCAACCAATTGTAGGTGGTTCTATAGAAACATTAAATGGAAGTCAAGGTAGATTTTTCCCCATGAATGTTGTAATGGATTTAAGAATGGCTAGGACAAGTTTTAGTGGAGATGATTTGATGGATAATACGGGAACGACTTGGCAGCCAACATTAACAAAGAGCATAAAGTGGATTGGTGATAATGGAATTACAGAAACAGAAACTTTAAGTTGATTTTTTTGCATATGTGAAAAGTCTTTATTAGACTTGTGTCGTTAAATATTTTTCACATAAAACAAATGCATATGAATAAATCAGTAAATGAAAAGCTATTTGCTCTTCAGAATGAGATAGGTGTCATTAGTAAAGACACTACTAATCCGTTCTACAAAAGCAAATACTTTGATATTAATTCGCTTATAAAGCAACTTCAACCCTTATTAGAAAAGAACAGATTACTTCTGTTACAACCAATTGAAGAATCATTGGTTTACACTAAAATAATTTGTGCTGATAGTGGTGAGTTTGTTATTGCTTGTATGAGATTACCCGAAATATCAGATATACAGAAACTTGGTGGTGCGGTAACCTATTTGCGTAGGTACACGTTATCAAGTCTTCTAGGACTACCAGCAGAGGATGACGATGGCAATGCAATTGTTAAGTCTGCTGCTGGTAAAAAGCCAAAACTTTCGAAGGATAGATTTGATGCAGCAATGAAAGCTTATTCAACTAAACCCGAAGAAGTTAAAGACAACTTGAGAACCTTTGAATTAGACCAAGTTCAAATTAATAAATTAAAATTACTTAAAATAAACTTATAATTATGGCAGATTTATATTTTGCAAAATTGAATCTTGAGGCACTAGAAGCCTTAAAGGATAATGCTTACAAGGGTAAGTATTTAGATGTAGCAGTATGGGTAAATAATGATTTAGATCATACAGATGACAATGAGAATTGGAAAGCAATTTCTATTTCACATGGGAATAAAAAGAAAGGTGAGACGGTTGTTTATGTTGCTAACGGGAAGAAATACGTTCAGCAAGAAACAATGCCTTTTTAATGTTTAAAATTGTTAGAATAGAGGAGGATATGTCTAACAAGATGTATCATTCAGTTGGGACGGAGATTATATCTTCGTCCTATTTAAAAGGAGTGTATAAGCACTCTATGGCAAGAGCAAGGATTCCATTAGAACCCAATGATGCATTAGTCTTTGGATCGCATTTTCACGATATGTGTGAGTATGGAGTTGAAGAGTTTGAAAACAAATATTCCGTCATTCCCGATGATTGCTCAAACAAGCGAACAAAGCTATATAAAGAGTTTATAGCTAATAACGAGAATGCTATAACTAAGCAAGATTATAGGAAGGTAGGTTTAATGTATAACAACTTGAATGATAATGCCTTTTATAGAGACCTAGAGGATAATTATAGTTCTTACGCTGAACATAGTTTCTTTGCTACTCAAGATGGTTTAAACTTCAGAATAAGACCCGACAAGTACTACTCGTATGACTCAAAGATTGTTTATGTAGTAGATTTTAAAACTTGTCAAGATGTTACTAAATTTAAGTTTGATGTTAACACATATAATTATGATTTACAAGCAGTTTTTTATTCGGATGTCCTTGGCATTAATCCCTCTGATTTTTATTTTATTGCTATTGAAAAAACATTTCCGTACACAACGCAAATATTCGGATTATCGGATCAAGCAGTTGACAGAGGAAGAGCCAAAATGGATTTAGCAATAGCTAGAATAAAAAAGGGTGATGAAGGAGTTGGTTATAATCTAGTTCAAAGGATATGAAAATACTATTGACAAATAATCATTTAAATACTTTTGGTGGTTCTGAGAATTGGACATTTACGGTATACTCTACTTTAAAAAAGATGGGTCATTCTGTAGATGTTTTTGCTATTGATGTAGGTGGTGTCGGTACTCAAAGATTTGGCACAGTATACACAACCATTCCCGATGTAACATATGATTTAGTTATTGCTAATCATAATACTTGCGTGGAGGTTGTCTTAGAAAAAGCTAAGTATTCAAAGCTTATTATGATGTGTCACGGGGTGATTCCACATTTAGAGCAACCAATTAAAGGTGCTGATAGATACATTTCTATTTCAAATGAAATACAATGCCATTTATTACTACTAGGATATAGAAGTGATGTAATACTTAATCCCGTTGATTTAGATATTTATCATCCAACTAAGGAGTTAAACGAGACACCTCAAGAAATATTCGCATTATGTCAGAATATAAAAGCACAAGAGAACGTAAGGTCACTAGGATTTAAAACTGTATGCATCCCTCCAATAAGAAATGAAAGAGTAGGTATAAGCAATGATACCTTTAATAATGCAGACATATGCGTTGGTCTAGGTAGATCAGCTTATGAATCATTGGCTTGTGGTAGATGTGTTATTGTTTATGATGCTAGAGGATACAATGGTGACAAGTACGATAGTATTGTGACTAGAGAGAATGTTTCAGAGTTACTTAGAACTAATTTATCGGGAAGAAGATTTAATAAAAAGTTTAACGCTGAAAAGATTCTTAGAGGAATTAAAACCTTATATAGACCAAATACAGAATACTACAGAAGTATAGCTGAAGATTACTTTGATGCTAAAAAAATAGTAAATAAAATACTACAATGAAAGTAGCTATAACAAGAGTCAGAAATGAGGAGGTTATCCTTAAATCTACATTAGACAGATTATCATATCACTTTGATTCCGTAATAGCATTCGATGATTGCTCCACAGACGGTACTAGAGACATTCTAAGCGAGCATAAGCTAGTTAAACGTGTAATCGCAAGTGATAAATGGGAAAGTCGCTCAGAAGTCCGCAAAATGCTTGAGACAACTCAAAGGCAAGACTTATATCAATATGCAATGCGTAAGGAGGAGAAGATTGATTGGATGTTATATTTTGATGCTGATGAACATTTCTACTTTGATGCAATTGAATGGGGTTCTAATTTTACTTATTGCTTTAGGTTATTCGATGTATACATAACTCCTAGTGATGTAGATAAACCATTTATTGAGCGAGAGTACATTGGATGTGAGTATAGAGATATCCCAATGCTATTTAGACCAAATCCTAATGTAAGATTCCATAATAGAGTTCCGTTGGGCGTTGATCTACTACAAATGATTGGAGGGACTGTGAAACATTTTGGTAAAGGAATATCTATTGAACATTGGGAGGAAACTTGTGATTATTATATTAATCATTTAAATGAAACGATGCCTAATGGGGAAGATATTTCGACCAAGTGGAAGAGAAGAAAAGGTAAAGCAATTCATGACGGTGTATCTGATTTCGGATTACCATTAATTAAATGGGATGATAGGTATACAAGTAAACATATTATTAACTTAAATCAAGTAGACAAATGAGAATAGATTTATTGACATTTTATTTTAACGATGAGGATTTCTACGGAATGGACTTGTTGAGTATTAGAGGAAAGGTATTGCTAGGAATTAGCTACGATAGTTTTTTTAAGAAATTTCATTTAGAGTTATTCTTTAAGGTTATTAGATGAAAACTCCTAAGACAAGGAATAACGGCACAATGACTGAGGCTGCTTTCTTTGGATGGATTAGATCATTACTAAGGAATAGATACATGAGAGGGTGGAAACCTCACAATGAGGCTGCTAAAGATAGTAGAAGACCTATTACTTACAAGAGCAGATCAAGATGGGAATATCAATGTGCTGATTGTGGTAATTGGTTCTTAAGGAAAGAAATTGATATAGACCATATAATACCTTGCGGAACGCTAAAGTCATTTGAAGATTTAGCCGTATTCTGTAGTAGGTTATTCGTTGAAAAAGATAGACTGCAAGTGTTATGCAAACCTTGCCATAAAAACAAAACACATGACAAAAAAACTAATTGAACATTACTTCAAGCACTTTAAAGAGGACAAGTTTGTAAACCTAGTAGTGGAGGGCAATGAAATATTTGCTATAAATAAAATAACAAAATGTAAACAAATCTTTGTTAATTCAGACGAAAGCATTAAGATTGCTGACAAGAAAGATTTAGAAAAAGTTAAAGATTACATTTATGACCGAACAAAGTTTTAAACAAAAACACCAACCAACAAAAGCATCATTGATTTTACTTGATAGCTTAATACATAAAACAATAGATCAGTACGATACATTGGAGGAGGCTTACCACATGAATAGATATGATTGGATGGCTAAGACCAAATGTTATCTACCAGCATCTTACTCTGCCTATAGGGCAAAAGTCACTAGGATGACCCGAAAGAAGTCTACGGGTGTTAGAGCAAATAGATCAGCAAAGAATATAATTAACTTCTATAGAGAACTTCAATCATGATTGATAGCTTTCTAGAGAATATAGATCATCTCCATAATTTGGTGGTGATAAAGACCAATCTGCCTCAGAAGACCAAGAAGGAGATTGTGATGACAATTCAGTCAATGAAGAGAAGTCTTTCTGAATATGTGGAAAGCAATTCATTAGTTCAAATAGACGGAGTTAACGAGGATAAAAGTGATTTTTGGGATTGGCTAAATCAAGGTAGCAACGCTGAGACAACACATATCAAAGAGTATGATAGGATGTTTAAGTGGAAGTACGGATGGGTGAATAGTTGGACGGGATATTCAAATGAAGGTAAGTCTTCTTGGTTGTATTTCTTAATTCTAATTAAGCTACTACAAGACCCCAATGCCAAAGTAGCCGTGTTCTCACCCGAAAATTATCCTAGACATAAGTTTGTTAAGGATTGGGTTAAGACAATGCTGGGTTGTGATCCGAAGTATTCTACTAAAGTGAAATGTGATAGGATGATAGAGCAATTTAATGATAGATTGTTTTATGTATATCCCTCAAATCATGACATAGAAAGTATTGAGAATCAGTTTAAGACCTTGATAAAGATTAATAAGGTAAACATAACGGTTATTGATCCTTTCTTAAAGGTGACTAGACCCACTACAATGAGTGATTTACAGTACTTAACCTTATTTATTAAAAGACAAGAGGTGTTTGCAAAGCAATTTAACGTAAGTCATCATGTGGTCTACCATCAAGTAACTCCCGTAATTAATGAGACGGGTAACTATCCCGAACCCGATATGTATAAAATGAAGGGTGGGGGTAATATTGCTGATGGATCAGATACGGTTAGTTCTATATGGAGACCTTACAGAAAGATTGAAGAGGAAAATAAAAGTGTAATGATAAAGACTCAAAAGGTAAAGGATTTCGATGTTTTTAAGAATGGATACATAAAATTAGATTATAATCTCTCCAAAAACAGATACTTTTTAAATGGAATTGATATCTTTGAAGACTCAATTAAAAAAACGCATAAGAATGAATTATTTTAATTATGAAAACATTATTAAGCATAATGGCGTTAATGAGTGCTATAGTAGCACCTAATGCCACCATAAACAATCTCTGCGAAGACACTATAACCATTGAAGAATACCATCAAATAGACTCAGTAGATCACTTGCTTGAAAGCATGATCCTTGTTGAGTCAAATGGGGACTCTTTGGCGGTTGGTGATACTCATATGGATACCCCAAGCATAGGGTTACTCCAAATTCGTAGAGTTATGGTAAAGGAAGTCAATAGAATTTTAGAAAAACAAGGTAGTATGTTACGTTATTCATATTCTGATAGGTGGAGTGCGACTAAATCCGTAGAGATGTATTATATTTGGAAAGAATTTCATCATCAAGAGTCTAGCGATGAAACAATTGCTAGGAATTGGAATGGAGGGACTTACGGGTATAAGAAGAAAACAACAATCCAATATTGGGCAAAAGTTAAAAACAATTTAAATAATGCACAATCCATTTGAAAATAATTTAATTATAATAGAAGAAATAAGAGAGTCTTGGTCATGCATTAGTTGTGTTGATGATGCTAACGTAGCTATTATGGATACATTGTTAGGTGTTTTAGTTAAGATAAATAATAAGTACTCTGAGGCTTTCGTTGAAGACCAAATTTATAAAATAATAGATAATGAATAGCATAGGATTCTACCCACCAAGAGGTATAGATGGTGTTTTAGTTGATAATCTATCAGAACTACCTAAAACTGCCAAAATAGAAGACTTTAATGAGTTTTTTAGGTTATATATTGACCATGAAAATGTTAGGTATATATATAGGGTAAAGAATCCAATTAGTCCACTTTCTAAATTACTATCAAAAATTAATGATTAAAGCACCTAAAGTAACACCATCAGTAAGGGTTTTTAGACCAAACTCACTTAGAAAAAAGACTAATGGCATTGTTGTGCATTCTATGTCTGAAAAATTTGGCAGTAAATCTGCATCAGAATTTCTACAAGATATAGGACTAAGTGTCCATGCCTTTATTCATGTGGATGGTAGAATTGAGTTAGCACAACTTCAAGGTAAAAAAGCCTATCATGCTGGTAAAAGTGAGTGGAAAGGTGAGACAAGCTTAAATAACACGTTTTTAGGAGTTGAATTATTAGTTAGACATAGTTACGCTAACAACCAATTTGAGTCTTTTAAGAATACTGTAATGAATACAGATTGGGTTGGTGCAGCACAATTTGATTCTTTAGTTTGGTTGTGCCGTAAGTGGTCTAAAGAGTACAATATAGACCTAGAGAATATAGTTAGACATTCAGACACTAGTGGTGACCACATTAGAGGTCAAAACAAGGGTAAGTTTGATGTTGGTGCTGGATTTCCTTGGAAATTATTTCAAGATTACATGAAAGGTAATGGACTTGCTGATAAGCTATAATCATGAGATTCGGAAGAACAGAGAAGATAAACCTATTTAGATTATTAGCTTTAGTTCTCTCTGTTGTAATTGTAATATCATTTCTAATATTATTCATTAAATATGCGATTTTTAGTTTGCGTTAAATCTGAGTTCAATGCTATTAGTTATCATAGATTAAAAAAACCTTTTGAACACCTACAGAAAAAAGGATATCATTGCGATTTCATAAACAACTTTACTGATGATGTGGTAATTGAAGGATACGATTACTTCGTTTACAATAGAAGTGTTGGCTATGGTGATGCTGACTTCGGTCTTCTTGAAAAGATAAAGGCAAAGGGTATAAAAGTGATTATTGATGTTGATGATCTATGGGAACTACCCGAAAATCATCCAATAATTTGGCGAGATGATGTAGACTACAATGAGTGGAAGAACAACTTCTTAATGAATATAGCATTCGCTGATTACGTATGGACTAGCACAGAATATCTTAAAGTAATTATAGAGGATTATTTCACCAATAAACCCGTTATTGTCGCTCGTAATGCAATTGATCTTAATGATCCACAATGGACAGACAAGAAATTAAAATCAAAGAATAGAAATAAAACAGTAATTGGATATGCTGGAAGTACAACTCATTACGGTGATTTAGATCAAATGAAAGTGCCTTTAGCTAGGTTAAACAGAAATAAGGATGTTCGTAGGAATATGGTTCTACAGTTATCGGGTGCTGATTTCGTTACTCCTCATGCTAAGAAGGTATGGCATCATCAATTAGGTATTTTCACCAATGATGGTAAGAATACTAACGTATTTATTTCGGGTGGGGTTAGAGTAAATCAATATGCTAGATTCTTTGATCAAATGGATATAGTTATTGCCCCATTACTTGATAATGAGTTTAACAGATGCAAGAGCGAGTTAAAAGTGCTAGAGGCTGGAGCAAAGTGGTTACCATTTGTTGGATCAGATATGATTACCTTCTCACGTACGGGAGCAAACATTGATTTATGCTCAAATGATGATGAGTGGGTTGAGTCATTGTTAGAATTAACTCTTGATAAATCTCTAAGAGAGATGCTAGGTAAAGAGTTGGGTGAGTATGTTAGAGATACTTACATAATTGACAAAGAAAATCAAGCAAGATTAAGTCTATTATGAAATTAGGAGAGTATTCCGAGTCTTTATTCGCTACACGTTGCATAGAGATGGGATACATCGTCTCTAAGCCATTCTCGCATTACACAAGGTATGATTTAGTCGTTGATGTAGATAGTGTCTTACATCGTGTTCAAGTTAAGTCTACAGAATATCTAAAAAAGAAAGATAATCAATGTCATGTTAAAATTGATTACACAAAGGAGGAGGTAGATTGGTTTGCTATTTATTTTAAAATATTTAATTCTTGGTATGTACTACCCATTGAGGCGGTTGAGGGTATTAATCATTTTTCAGTAAAAAAAGATTATAAATCAAAATATAATATTTTTAAAGATAATTTTGGATTTGTCAGACATGGTTTTTAGATTTGAGTATTAATAATTTAAAAACTCATAAATATGGATGAAGACCAAAACTTAAAGCAATTATTTGAAATAATAAATCCAACTCCAAATCCTAAGACTAAATGATTTGTGCTGCTTGTAATAAGACTTTTAATAAAAAGGCTGAAGAAGGAATTAACGGTAGGGCAAGAAAGTATTGCTCAGTTAAATGTAGAACCGATAATCAAAAAAAACTTCATAAGTTAAGGAGGATTGATAATAATAAGCACCCAAGTTCTAGAGAGGTGGATAATATAGTTCATGGTTATTCCAAGGACGTTGTTACCGTTAATTATGATTGGGTTTTTTCAAATAATATATTGGATTGGTATTCATCTAAAGATTCTAGATTTAGAAACAATTATAAAATAAAAAAATCAAATGAAAGAGAAAGAGAAAAAGAACGAGAACAAACAATTCAATCTTAGATTGTATAATATGCTAATTGCAGAATCAATATCAAAAAGGTCTAAGGCATTAGTTACTTTAGATATTATGTCTAAGAATCCCGTTGGAATTGGTGATCACTCTACTGATGACTTTTATAAGAATGCAATGGAGGCTATAAGAAACCTAGCTGAAGCTGATGACGAGATAAAGGCAGCTGTTGATTATTTTATGGATAGGAGATACGAAAATGATTAAGAATTATTTCTTGATAGATAAGAGAAGGTATGGCAAGAACTTAATCATGTTCTGCCGTACCATTAAAGGTGTGTTCTGTTATGATCACGACAAGCTATATGACAAGCACATAGACCATCTAGACTCATTGGATTGCTGGCATAAATATGGTAGGTATACAAAGACATATGGAATACCTTATCCAATGAATTTAGATTGCGAGAACATTCTTCAGTACTAGAGAGGGATACGGTGGGGGATACCGTGGTTCATTTTCTAAATGAGAATATTTTTACCTCACTTTCAAATGGGTTTCCTAATTAAGGAATACCTCTACAAAAACCACTAATATTTTAAGACAATAATTCTACACAAATGCATTGAATATTTAGAGGGAAATCTTAATTGGTTTCCCTTTATTATTTTATGAATAAATCCAACTAATTTCTAGACACAATTCTCCGTGTATTCTGTAAGAAATTTAGACCAAATTTATAGCCACATTTCAAGGTATAATTTCACACATATCTGCTGGTAATCTCCACTAAATAATGAGATGTTTTCACTCAAAATATCCTCAACAAATCACTCAGTTTTATTTTTTATTTATTTAAAATAATTATTTATTTTTTTTTAAAAAATAATTTTTATTATAAAATATTTACATTAAATATTTAGACCAAATTGTAGACCAAATTCAGACCAAATTTCAGACCAAATTTGTTGACAGATTTGTGTTTTGCAGATGTGGAAAACTAATATGTCATTGTTGAAAACTATTTAAAAATAATTTGTTATTGTTGTTTTTATTAATTATCACGTGTGCACGTTCTTTTATATGTCATTGACTTATAAAGAGTTATCAACATTAAAATTAATTTACTATTGTTGAAAAGTATTTATTAATTATTGGTTTCAATAGTTGCATATTAACTATGGAGTTAGTAGTCTTACACATGGAGCGCAACGAATGTGCCGAAATACTAACAAAATTAGCATTTACTAAAATTACTAGCATTATGAGATATCCTATCAAAATACAAGATGTTTTAAAAAATGACATCATTTACAAGACGTTAACAAGTAAAAAAGAGTTTTTAAAAGATAGTTTTTGTCGATTTGAACGCAAATATTTTGCCGTTGATTATTACAATATATCTGATGGAGCATATTTCAAAAAAGATAAAATTGTCTTTGTCGAATACGATAAATCTTATGAAAAGAAAGGAATTTTAAAATGCGCTGAATATTCAGCCTTACCGCTTAATAATTAATTAACCTAAACAATAAGATTATGAAAATCTCAAAAAAAAATCAAGAAATATTAAACATGTTGAATAAATGTGAAATTGAATCTATTGACTATGAAGGTGTTGTAGGTATATCTTCAGATTATAACAACAATTTTTATGTAATTCAAGACGGTAAAATAATTGACTATCTGAATACCAATAATAAGATTTCAAATCTATGGAGTGAATATATGGAAAGTGAAGGACAATATAATTGATTATAAAGGTTAACTGATGAAGCCTAATTGGCAGAAACACGGTATTAAATGCCGTGTCTTAATCAAATCTTAAACATAAATATAACACCATGAAAAGTCTATTATACACCACTAACAAAGCTGAAACAATTTTTAACATTGTTTCGTTTGCAATTGGTTGCACATTGGTTGCAACTTGCATTTTCTCACTCATTTACGGCATTTTAAACGGTTTATTATGATTTTGTACGTCCTATTTGCGTTGTTCATTGTAACGCTTGAAATCCTTGCAAGACGCGAGGAAAAGAATAATAAAAACTATTATAAAAAACGTAAAAAACAAAGATTATGAATTTATCCGAATATTTACCACTTAATCAAATTTCACGTGAATTGTCAATATATATTAATCGCCCAATCAATAAAAAACCTATAGAATCAGTACACATTAAAGAATTGATTAAAAATTACATTGATTCTTATGATGACATCTACGACATAAAAAAACAAATTAAAAACAATAAATAATTATAAAACTTTAAACATAATAACAATGACTAAATTTAAAAGACATACCAACACATTACAAAGAGACGGTAACGATGTTATATCATACCGCACAAGAGTTGCAACCATCATAGGTGATGAACTACATGTTCATGGAAAGTATACATCTACAACAACTAGACATATTAACTATGTCGCTGATGAACTGAACTTGACTAAGGTCAACTCAAGTGAGTACACCGACTCACCTAATTTTTATCAACTAGATAGCTGGAAAGAGATATGATTATGCACATAGAAGAACATAAAGAAGAAGTATTAAAAGCAATGGGTTATACCATGCAAGAAATCCAAAACATGGATGAAGAGATAAAAGAAATGTTAACTAAATAATAAAATTATGAAACCAATAGATATTAACACAGGAACATTCAGCATTGATAATAAACTTATAAAAATAATTACAACAATATCAGTTGAAGAACAAAAAGATTGGTTAGATAGCGGAGGAACATTGAATGAGTTAATTGAACTTGTACAAAACAACTAAAACTTAAACACATGAAAAAAATAATTAAAATAAGATGTAAAGAAACCGATAATATTATGATATGGACAATGACGGATGTATTAAACGAAATTAATCGCGATCGTTCATCGGGTTGGATAGATTATAATAAAAAAGATTGGTTAGAAGGTTGGAACGAATGGATAGAAAAAGATGATTTTTATAGTATTTACAACAATAAAAAACAAAAATTATGAAAGATTTATATGATAATAAAAAAGTAAAGAACCATAGACAAATAAAAGTTAAATTCTTACCGCCTACCAACTTTAGCGGTGCACGTGTTAAAATATATGAGCCGAAAAGATGGAATGAAGACACGGTAAAAGCTAAAATATTTAGTTATGATTATAGAATAGGCGACATATTAAAGCAAGGCTATAACACGTTAACGGCAAACGGATTTAATATCAAAGGTTATGCAAGCGAAATGAATAATTATATTTTTTTCTGCGACAATTGGAGTGATGATTTTAAATGTGTAAAGGATTTAAAAATTATTCATTAATGAGCGCTTTAACTGCTCTTTTAATATCATGCGCTTTGCTAGGTTATTATCTTATTAGAACGACAACAGCAAACAATAAAGACCATAAAGAAACAGATATTAAAATAGATCCTATAGGTGAAGAAGCATCTAAGGGGTTGACGTTTCAACTTGAGTTTATACCGCAAAAAGACGGATCATTAATGGGTGTTAAATACATTAATAGCGCTCGTTTTGGCATGGTTAAAGTTACCATTTATAAAGGCGTTCAATATAGCGATAACGGCTTAAACTACCTTGAAATAAAGAAGGGAACAAACGTTGTTGAGTTAGATGAGATGACAGATAACGATTTAATAACATTATTTACATTAATTAAAAAGACATGAAACATTATATAAGAAATGCAAAGCAATGCTTTACAGATGATAAATTAAAAATAGTATCAGTTAATGATTGGGGCTATGATAAAGTAGTAATAAAATCAATGGTTAGAGGATGGATAGCTGATCATCACCCCACTAATTCATTTGTAATATCAAAAACCTACTTAATTAAGTTAGTGAATGATTATAAACCATGGATGAAAAAAAACTTAAGAGATAAATACATTTTAAATTAAAAAAACATGATAGAATATAATATAAAACGCAAATCAAAGTACATGATTTATAGCGATGAAACGCTAATTATAAAAGAGTTTAACTGTATTGATGACTGTAAACATTGGGCAATTAATCACCTTGACCAATCGCATGAAATAATAATAAGAATTATCAAAGGATTGATAAGAAAGGATAAAATGATTATTTAAATAAATAAACTAACAAATCAATTAAAGCTATCTTAAAAGATGGCTTTTTTTATGCCTATACGGGTGTTATCTATTATAAGCCTATATAAAGCATTTACTTTGTGTTTGATATGATTACACTATTAAAGCAATTGGATTGCTTAGAGCGTATTTAAATAGTGTTAATTGATTGATTGAGTTTGATTTGATTGGATTTGATTGGTTTATTGATTGATTTGATTGAGTTTGATATGGTGTTTAGTGTATCGGAGCAAACAGAAATAATGACAAAAGGAAGACCAGCAAACAACCACTTACCCCCTTCAAATTTGTTATATAACCTTCATTATGTTAAGTACAGCTCTACTCCCACCCTATTACGGTGGCTTCAACAGCAATTATCCCATCTCACCCCTTAGGTATCACCATACACAGTTTTCTCAGAAATGGGTTTTCACTTCTTCAAGACCAAATTTTTTTCGTCAAATTTTAAGAATTTGTTTGCTTTCAAGAAGGTAAATGATTATTTTTGTTAGATGCAAGAAAAGTTAGACCAAATTAAAGAGTTAGAGAGTTCTCTAACGGGAGAAATGTTTCACGATGCTGATATTCGTTATAGGATTCATTCTATACAGATGGAAGTCAAGGGAGTTAATATTTGCTCCATTGATGATCCCGATTGTGAAGCTTGTGGTAGCTAACTAATCTGCTGATAATCAAACCATTATGATATGCATGAGGTTGCAATTACAGAAGGTGATTTAGATAAGGCTAAAAATCGTTATGATTTTAGTAATTTGAATAATTCTATCACTAAAGGTGGTAGTCAGTTGTATGGAGCAATTGGTGAGGTGATTATAATAAATTATTATAATGAAAATCACAATGTAGTTGATAAATCCAGCTATAATTACGATTTGATAATAAATGATAAAACCATTGAGGTAAAAACTAAAAAGACCAAGTTTGCTCCAAAGGATGATTACGTTGTTAGTGTAGCTTGTTCAAATGCTACGCAAGAATGTGATTATTATTATTTCACTATGGTGCATGATGATTGCAGTAGGGGTTGGCTTTTGGGGTTTATGAGTAGAGATGATTTCTTTGAGAAGTCTACGTTGTGTAGGAAAGGTGAGATTGATCCCTTGAATAAGAATAATAATTTTATTATAAAGGCTGATTGCTATAGTTTGAGAATTATAGACATTACCAATAGAATTAAATAATATCCTCGTATTCGTCTGTTTTATTCTCTTTGCTTGTCTTAATGTACAATTCACACCAATATTGAGCCTCTTCGTTGGTTCTCTTGAGGGTCTTATTAATTTTGTAGTTTACAAGACACAATATTACCGTTGAGGTAAAGAAAATAGCGCATAGGGATGTTAAGTAGGTTATCATTGGTTATTGCTCGTTTAACATTATTATTTCTGATTTAACTTTCTCCCAATAGTTTGTGTTGTCGTTTTGTTTTATAATTTCATTTACAACGACAATTGCTAGTAATTTAGAGCATTCTACATTTACTTTTGATATTTTATGTATAATGTCTATTGCTTTTTCTTTTGATGTTAGAATTTTCATATTAATATTTTGTATCTGCTGGTTCTTGTATTTTTTGGCATTTGCCACATTGTATGTTGTTTATGTTATTTAGTGAACCACATATAGAGCAAGACCAAATAATATCTTCTTTTTTAGGTTTAGTTTCCATAAATAGCCATTCTTTCTTTATCATTGGTTTTTTATTTCAAATATTTTCTTTTCAATTTCTTTTAGCTTTTGCTCCATACGGACAATCTTAACATTGTCGTATTCAATTTGCTTGACAATACTCTTTTTTAGCACTTCTAATCCTTCTAATTTCATCTGTCTATTCTTTCATGGTAAAACATAAACTCTTCATCTAAGTATGATAACAACTCAAAATTACTCAAAGTTGCTGCATATTCCATGTCAATATGGATTCTTGGATATTCCAGCGTAAAATAAAATAAAGGCGTGTCTGATTTAATTATATATTTTTTCATGTTTTTTCATTATTCTTGTTACGGTTCTTTTCATCCATTGATGAAATTTAAATTGATCTTTTAAATATAATAATAGATCAAGTCTAGATAACTTTGTTGCGTGATTTACGTTAATTTTTATTCTTGGATATTCTGTAGTAAAATCCAAAAATGGCGTGTCTGATTCAATTATATACTTTTTCATAAATCCACCTCGTTTTCTGAACAATTTCGACATATGTCTGAAAAATTGTGATCTCCTTTAGATATTTCTCTAGAACACATTTCACAATAATATTCATTCTCTTTTAAATAGAGAGAATAGTATGTTAAAACATCATTGAGAGCAATTCTTAAGGTTTCCTCTGTATATTCTATACTAGATTTTTCCATCCAACTAGCAATAGATTTTAGAGTATATATTGACTTCTCTTTATTTTCCATGGTGTTTTATTGGTTTAATTCTAAATATGGTTCGTATTCACTAACATCCATTCCAAGTATTAAATTATGGTGATATAAAGCATCATTAACACAATTAATACCTTTTTTACCCATCATTCTAAATCTTTTTAATTCCTTTTCTTCAAGTTTAACTAAATTATATATATTTTTAATTCCCATTCGGGTGATAGAATTACGTGGTCTATTATCAAGATCAAGATAATAAATTGGCTTAGAAAGTAAATCAATCATTTTTTGATATTCCTTTGAAGGAGATGGTATTACTTCATCTTTGATAGATTCCTTATCTAGGTTAAATACAGATTTAATTTGTTTTAAATCTTCTCTAAGCAATTTATTTTCTTCTTTTAAATCATATATAAGACTTCTGTTAAATTCTATTGATTCAAATATTAAATTAGTTTTATGTCTTTGAGTATCATATAATGTAATAAAATTTTCATTTGTTGCTTTGTGATTTTTTATAATAATATCCAAGACTTTATTGTTATGATCTTCCATTGTTTTTTTATGTTTGTTTAATTCAAAGGAAAACAAATGAATATTAAAAAGCAAATATTTATTTAAATATTTTGATACAACTAGATTAATAGATTGGATGTAAGGATGGTAATAAAAAACAAATCAACCCC
>ENA-OSJC01000525-OSJC01000525.1-marine-metagenome-genome-assembly--contig:-NODE-525-length-36919-cov-15.366972_pt1 | contig 36919 bp, 37 predicted proteins | sample MGYA00237885_ERZ534234 | MGnify/ENA primary metagenome ERZ534234 (study PRJEB26413, sample SAMN06343907) | marine metagenome | isolation source: coastal waters | place: Atlantic Ocean: West Antarctic... | reverse complement strand
TAGTTAATTTGATCAAGGTTTAAAACATGAGAAATAAGAAGTCTAGCGTCCAGCTTCGCTTCATCAATACCGACAAAATCTAATTCTCTCTCTATCTCTAAAGAGAGATTACGTAAAGTTACCAATTAGTTTTCCAAAGCGGCTAGTTGCATAGCCTGATTCTCAGTTATTAGTGCTGTTATCACCTCTTCCAAACCCTCCCCTGCAAGAATTTGTTCAAGTTTATAAAGTGTAAGATTAATACGATGATCCGTCATACGTCCTTGAGGAAAATTATAGGTGCGTATACGTGCAGATCGGTCTCCTGACCCTATTTGGTCTTTTCGGTCCGCAGAACGTTCCGCATCACGAGTTTCTTTTTCAGCCGCATAAACTCGAGACATAAGAACCTTCATAGCCTTTGCTTTATTTTTATGTTGAGATTTTTCATCCTGCTGCTGAACTGTTATACCTGTAGGTACATGAACAATACGCACCGCACTGTCAGTGGTATTCACCGATTGGCCCCCCGGACCACTCGCCCTAAAAATATCGATACGCAAGTCTTTATCATCAAGTTTAATATCAATTTCTTCAACTTCAGGCATTACAGCAACCGTAGCAGCCGAAGTATGAATTCTTCCTTGCGTTTCTGTTTCAGGCACGCGCTGTACACGGTGGCCTCCTGCCTCATACTTTAGTTTAGCAAAAACTCCTGGGCCGCTAACTGATGCTATTGCTTCTTTAAAACCTCCTGCATCACTTGAAGAAGTGCTCATTATTTCAAAACGCCATCCTTGTATTGTGGCGTATTTTTGATACATCCTAAAAAGGTTGCCCGCAAAAAGAGCTGCCTCATCACCGCCCGTACCAGCACGAATTTCGAGCATAGCATTCTTATCATCATCGACATCTTTTGGAAGCAACATTAATTGAACCTGATGCTCCATATTAGGAATTTTACCTTTTAGTTCCTGCAGCTCCATTTCAGCAAGATTACGCATATCTGCTTCAGTGTCTTCAGCTGTTATAATTTCAGCCAGATCCTGAATTTCAACAATTAAGTCTATATAATTTCGTGCTTTTTTTACAACTGGTGTCAAATCACTATATTCGCGAGAGATTTTAACAAAGTTTTCTGAGCTCAGTTCTTCACCGCCAGACATCATATGCTCCAGCTCTTCATGACGGGTAATAAACTGTTCTAATCTGTCCCGGGGGATCATAATTTTTTTTCTTTCAAATAATCCGCAAGCTTAAGTAGGGAAATTTCTTCCTGGCTTCCTTGGTCAAGGTTTTTAACCATAGCCACAGAGCGCGCAATTTCATCCTCACCAATTAAGATGGCGAACCGAGCGTTTTGCTTATTAGCACGTTTCATGCGCTTCCCAACGTTCCCTTTGTAAGCCATATCAACTACAATACTAGCCCTTCGCAAATCATGCGCAACCTTCATGGCCACCGAATGGGATACATCCCCAACAGGCACTATAGCTACTGGACGGATGTGTTTTTTAATTAAATCATTAGCAATTAGTTCCGCCATTCGCTCCATTCCTGAAGCCCAGCCTACTCCCGGTGTTTTTGGACCTCCCATCATTTCGATCAAACCATCGTATCGACCACCAGCAAGCACAGTACCCTGAGCACCAAGCTGATCTGTTGTAAATTCAAAGGCTGTATGACCGTAGTAATCAAGGCCGCGAACTAAGCGATCATTTACATGGTAATCAATACCAAGGCCTTCCAGCCCTTCTCTAACTTCAGTAAAAAATACTTTGCTAGTATCATTATAATATTCACTAATGCGCGGCGCCATTTCTATAAGCGAATGATCCCCCTCATCTTTGCTATCAAGTATCCGCATAGGATTCTTTTCAAGTCTGATAAGACTATCTTTACTCAGTTTATCTCTATGTTGTGAAAAATATTGCACCAGTGCAGCACGATAGTTCTTACGACTTTCTTGATCACCAAGACTATTGAGCTCCAACTTGACGTGCTTCGCTATACCAAGTTCCATCAAAAGGTCTTGAGCAATTGCAAGTACTTCTATATCTGCTTGAGCTTCAGCAACCCCAATAATTTCTATATCCATCTGATGAAATTGACGCATACGGCCTTTTTGGGGTCGCTCATAACGAAATGTCGGCCCAAAGCTATAAAATTTACACGGCGTGGACTGCTGTAGGCCGTTAGAAATAAAAGCGCGAGCAATCCCAGCAGTAAATTCGGGGCGCAACGTGACCAGTTCCCCCCCTCGATCTTCAAATGTGTACATTTCTTTAGTTACAACGTCCGAAGTGTCGCCAAGGGTTCTTTTAAATGTCTCGGTAAATTCAAATATAGGTGTATCTATTTGCTTATGGCTGTATCGCTCAGCCACAGATTTAAAAATTTCAAAAATAGTGCGAAACCTTAGAGACGTTTCACCTAGAATGTCATGTGTTCCACGTACCGGTTGAAGCCTCGCCACTTCTTTTCTCCTAAGAATTCATTATGAGTTTTGTTATTTATTTTGCTCAAGTTCAGCTGCTTTTGCCTCAACAAGATTAACAATATGTTCAATTATACCATCGTCGTCAATCTTATGGTCTGTAACACCGTTAAGATATATCATATGATTGCCATTACCACCGCCTGTAAGGCCAATATCAGTCTCCCTCGCTTCACCGGGGCCATTTACCACACAGCCAATGATACTCAAGGAAAGCGGAGTCGAAATATGACTAAGTCTTTTCTCCAATGTTTCAACGGTTTTTATGACTGGATAGGCCTGGCGCGCGCATGATGGGCATGACACAATTCGTACGCCACGATGACGAAGATCAAGACTTTTAAGTAGATCAAAACCAACTTTTATTTCTTCGACCGGATCCGCAGAAAGTGAGACACGAATACTATCTCCAATGCCAGACCAAAGGAGCATCCCCATCCCAATTGATGATTTCACAGTCCCAGCCCGAAGGCCTCCCGCCTCAGTAATGCCTATATGCAAAGGGTAATCACATACATCAGCAAGGCCTTGGTAGGCCGCCACAGCAAGAAAAACATCTGATGCCTTAACGCTTATTTTAAATTCATGAAAATTATTATCTTCTAAAATTCTTGCGTGCTCAAGCGCACTTTCAATCATGGCGTCCGGACATGGTTCCCCATATTTCTCCAAAAGATGCTTTTCAAGCGACCCCGCATTTACACCAATGCGCATCGAACATCCATGATCTTTTGCCGCCGCAACAACTTCTTTTACTCGGTCCGCACTGCCAATATTTCCGGGATTAATACGAAGGCAAGCCGCACCAGCCTCAGCGGCCTCAATACCCCGTTTGTAGTGAAAGTGAATATCCGCAATAATCGGTACCTTCACATTTCTAACAATCTCTTTAAGCGCCGCAGTTGACCCCTCATCAGGACAGGACACCCTTACGATATCCGCCCCCGCATTTTCTAGTTCCTGAATTTGCGCTACCGTAGCAGCAACATCGGTTGTCAGAGTATTAGTCATAGACTGGACGCTAATCGGTGCATCGCCACCAACTGCTATACCTCCAACCATAATTTGGCGGCTTTTACGGCGAATAATATCACGGTAAGGACGTATACTCATATTAAAAATCCCGATCCTTTTTTTATTTAACCAAAATTTGATCAAAACACATTGAGGTGTTCCCTTTAATAACAAGGAGGGAGCCATTTGGAAAATAGTTTATTGAGAAATATTAATGAACCATAGAAAGTGCTAGTAAGTTTTCTTGTCCTAAAGCGATATTTTCAATGATTTCACCTTCACCCCCGAGAGCGGCCAGGGCCTTATCTTCAATATAAACTGAGGGTGCCCCAGCATTATTTGCCATTAAACTAACGCCTTCCATTTGTGGTATGATTAAATATTCTCCATTTGTAAGTATTGAATCCTCATATTATCACATCATTCTCTCTCGCAAAGGCTTCAAAATTACTACGAATACTTTGATCGGACAAACTCAGCAGCTCATTACCGAATCGCTCTGTATCGCCGAGGTTTAAGCTACGGATCATCATTTTAACTGGCCCGATTGCTGCGGGCGCTATTGATAGCCGCCTAAAGCCAATAGCAAGCAATGCCAAGGCACCAATGGTACTTCCTGCTATCTCCCCACAAAGTGTAAGTGGCACATTTTTTTCAGAACATTTATTAACAATAAACCGTAACATCTTTAATGAAGGCGGTGACAACGTATCATAACGATTGTTGAGTTTGGGATTTTCGCGGTCACTAGCATAAAAAAATTGCATCAGATCATTACTACCTACTGATATAAAGTCTACAAGGGGTAATAACTCATCGAGTTGCCATACAAGACTTGGTACCTCAAGCATTGTTCCTACTTTAATATCTATAGGCATAGGTCTATTGTTTCGTCGATGGCGGTTTAATTCTTTTTCTAGAATACCCTTAGCCCGCATAAACTCATCCACAGTAGTAATCATTGGAAACATTACACTAAGTGTCATTCCCGCTGCGGCTGTGATGAGCGCCCGGAGTTGGTATCTCAGGAGGCCCGGGCGATCAAGTCCAATTCTAATCGCACGCCAACCAATTGCAGGGTTTTCCTCACTATCGCGCTTTAAGAAAGATACCTCCTTGTCCCCCCCAATATCAAGAGTTCTAAACGTAACAGGCTTTTCACTAGCAGCATCAATAATTGACTTATAAAATTTTACTTGGGGGCGAACGCGTGGCAAGGTTTTACTAATCATAAACTGGAATTCAGTCCTAAATAGACCAACTCCAGAAGCCCCTGTCCTATGCATCCCCTCAATATCCATAGCAAGACCCCCATTGACAACCAACTCTATTTTAACATGGTCTTTAGTAATAGCGGGCTTATCAATCATGCCATCATAGCGCGCGAGCATTTTTTCTCTGGAAGCAATAGCATCACGGTAAGTTTCAAGGATCTCTGGAGGTGGCGCTATATAAACTTCCCCGTCCAGGCCGTGGACAATTATTTGAACTCCATCATCAATATCAAGAAGGCCTGCTTCCAACTGCCCAATCATTGGAATACCAAGTGCACGCGCCACAATAGAAACGTGAGATGTTTGAGAACCTTCCTGCAAGACCACCGCTTTAAGTTTTTCACGGTCATATTCGAGTAACTCAGCTGGTCCCATATTACGGGCGATAACCACCGCATTTTGGGGAAGTTCTTTTGATGCTGCTGTACCGGACTTTCCCATAAGGTGACGAATAAGCCGATTTGCCAAATCATCAAGGTCACTAAGACGTTCCTTGAAATAAGGATCCTCCGTCTTAATCATTTTTGATCTATTTTCAATTTGAATTTTTTGCACGGCCGCTTCTGCCGTCAAACCAGTCTCAATAGCACTCTCAATTTTGACACGCCAACCTTTATCAAGGGCAAAAAGCTTATAAACGTCTAATATTTCTCTATGTTCCCCATGATGAAGAATATCTTCTGCAGACATTATTTCATCAATTTGCACGAGCAACTTTTCAAACGCTTTACCAAGCCTCTCAAGCTGATAGTCATAGTCTTCAGAGAGATGTTGAATTATTTCAACCCGAGGCTCATGCATCACAGCAACCCCCTCCGCTAACCCCTCAGCAAAAACGGTTCCTACAAACCTGGTGACGGCCCCACGGTCAATATCTCCGTCACTGTGTTCCTGAGTTGTGATCAGGTCACCGCTAACAACTAACTCGGCCAATACCATAGCTACAGTTTGCAAGGCCTCTTCTTCTTCTTCCAAATAATGTCGGCTAGCCTGGTTTTGAACAACAAGCACTCCTACGACCTTGCCGGTTCGAAGGATCGGCACGGCCATCATTGACTTATAGCTTTCCTCCCCCGTTTCAGGACGATAAACAAACTTAGGATGCTCTTGAGCATTACTCAAATTAAGAGATGCGCCTGTGGAAGCCACAAGGCCCACCAGTCCCTCGCCAACCTGAAGTCGCGTGTTGTGTACCGCTTCTAATTTAAGGCCTTCGGTTGCGAAAAGTTCAAGAACATCCCCACCGCGAATGAAATAGGCCGAACAAACTTCAGCCACCATATTATTTGCGACCAGGTGCACAACCCTATTCAGGCGAACTTCCGCCTTATCTGCACTTGCCATTATTTCATGCAATTCCCGCATCAAGCGGCGAGGGGCATTCTGTCTGGGGGTCAATATATCCTCCCTGATCGGCTTATATTATTTAAGCTATTTGTTCTGCGGCCTGTTCTATGAGGTTCGCAATGATTTCAGAAACTGGTTGTATCTTTTTTACCATGCCTACACTTTGACCGGCCATTATTGAACCTCGTTCAACATCCCCGTCAATCACAGCGCTCCTTAATGCGCCCGCCCAATACCGTTCTATTTCAAGTTGGGCAGCGCCCATATCGAGCTTTCCCGAATTATATTTGTCGATAACTTCACGCTGAACATCAAGAAAATCTTCTGACGCAGCATTTTTAAGAGCGCGAACAGGAATTACAGGAAAGCGTTTATCAACTTGTACTGATACAGTAGCATCACGAGCATTACCACGCATAAAGATTTTTTTAAAATTTTCATGGGCGATGCTCTCATCCGAGCAAACAAACATCGTCCCAAGCTGGGCACCGGCAGCACCCATTTGTAAATATGAAGCCATAACCTCGCCACGACCAATGCCTCCAGCGACGAAAACAGGAACATCCTGAATATGTGGCAATATTTCCTGAGCAAGCACAGACGTTGATACAGGGCCAATATGACCCCCTGCTTCAGAGCCTTCAACAACAAGAGCATCGGCACCGCTTCTGATAAGTTTTTTGGCAAGAATAAGAGCCGGTGAAAAACAAATTACTTTTGCACCACCATCCTTAATACGCTTTATCGAATCGCCTGTCGGAATTCCTCCGGCTAAGACAACATATTTGACATTGTGCGCAAGGGTCACGTCAATAAGTGCGTCAATATCAGGATGCATTGTGATTAAATTTACACCAAATGGTTTACTAGTTTTGGCAAATGTCTCTTCAATAACCTTAGATAGTAAGTCAGGCGTCATGCTTCCGCAGGCGATTACACCAAATCCCCCTGCATTGGATATCGCGCTAACCAGGTTACTTTCTGAAAGCCAGCTCATAGCTCCTCCCATTATTGCATATTCAGTACCTAAGAAATCAGTTCCCTTTTTCCATAGCTGGTTTAATTTTTTAAGACCTTCAGTATTCATAATTAATTCCCGAATTTTATATTCTATTTACTATCAAGGCCGTACGCCGTGTGAAGCGAGCGGACCGCTAATTCTGTATATACAGCCTCGATAAGGACGCTGATCTTAATTTCAGATGTTGAAATTACTTGAATATTAATTCCGCGATCTGCGAGCGTTTCAAACATAGTTGCCGCAACGCCAGCATGTGACCGCATACCGACGCCGACCACTGATATTTTTGCCACATTCATATCTGTAATCAAATTTTTGAAATCGATATTCTCCGCTCCGTTCAGAATTTTTTCCACCTTTGTAGCATCGTTTTCTGCGACCGTGAATGTTATATCGGTTTTACGGCCGCCCTCAGTTTCGTTTTGGATGATCATATCAACATTGATATTTTCATTAGCAAGCCTTTTGAAAACATCGCTAGCAATCCCTGGATTGTTTTTAACCCCAATCAGCATAACCTGTGCTTCATTTTTATCGAAAGTAATGCCACTTACAACTTTATTTTCCACAATTTCGTCCTCATCAATCAATAACGTTCCTGGTTTATCAGTAAAGCTAGAAAGTACCTGTACGCGAACTTTATGGTTCATTGCCATCACTACAGATCTTGTTTGCAGAACTTTTGCGCCTAACGATGCCATTTCAAGCATTTCTTCATAAGTAACTTTTTCAAGCTTTTGAGCCGACGGCACAATACGGGGGTCAGCCGTAAATACCCCATCAACATCTGTATAAATGTCGCACCGATCAGCGCCAATCGCTGCGGCAAGGGCAACCGCAGATGTATCAGACCCGCCACGACCCAATGTAGTTATTCTATTATCACTCGAAATACCCTGAAAACCTGCAATTACACAAACTGTCCCCTCCCTCAATCGTTCGTTGAGGGCTTTAATTTCAATTTCCTCAACTTGGGCAGCGCTATGAGCCTGGTTAGTTTTAAAAGGTATTTGCCAGCCAAGCCAGGACCGCGCAGGAACACCAATATCCTGCAGGGCTAAGGCAAGTAATCCCGATGTAATCTGTTCACCAGCAGAGACAACAGTATCATATTCGCGAGCATCGTGGAGTGGTGAAATTTCTTCAACCCATCCAACCAGTTTATCAGTGGTCCCGGCCATAGCCGAAACAAAGACAGAAACCTGATTGCCCTGGTCTACTTCTTTCTTAACTCTCCGGGCAACATTTCGGATGCAATCTAAGTTAGCAACAGATGTTCCGCCAAACTTCATAACTATTCGCGACATTAAAGCTTCTCGCATTATCCACAGTGTACATTATTTATTTAAAATAAATTGTCCCGCGCAATACATATATGCTTATAGGTGCTTGAAGCAAGTGCGGACTTGTATATATTAGGTAAATATTTGAATTTTTAATGCTTGGAGAACGCTATGGAAGCTAGAAACACCACTGCACAGGCCAAATCCGTAAATCCTGATGAGATTGCACATTTTTCCTCAATGGCAGAGACATGGTGGGACCCAAACGGCCCATTTAAACCGTTACATCAGTTAAATCCAACCCGAATCGCATTTGTAAAGGAACAGCTATGTACTCATTTCAGGCTAGATTCCTTGTGTGAAAAACCTCTTAAAGGACTGCGAATTCTCGATATAGGCTGCGGCGGTGGATTGCTTTGCGAGCCAATAAGCAGGCTTGGCGCTGTAGTAATTGGAGCCGATGCTGCGGAGAAAAATATTAAAACAGCTCGTGTACATGCTGATCAAATGGGCCTTGATATTGACTATCGACATATCACAGCTGAAGAACTCGCTGCCCAGGGGGAAATATTTGACGCAATTTTAAATATGGAGGTAATTGAGCATGTCGCCGATATACCTTCTTTTCTTGGGGCGTGTAATCTCCTCCTAAGTCAAGAGGGGTGCATGACCCTTTCAACTCTGAACAGAACTATAAAATCTTGGGCGATGGCTATTGCCGGTGCGGAATATATATTACGCTGGCTACCAATAGGAACCCATAACTGGAAAAAGTTTCTAAAACCTTCGGAGCTTTCTTCTTATGCGCAAAAAAGTGGATTTAATATTACGGTTATTAAAGGTATGGTTTTTAATCCAATAAAATCATTGTGGTCACTACATGATCGAGATTTTTCCGTTAATTATGTAGCCTTGGCTATAAAGTCAGATAATGAGCGATAGAACCGAAAATCAACCCATGCGTATCTGGTCACCAGACAGTGACTATTTAGAAGACCGCCCCGTAACCAATGAGGTACCCGTCGCCATTGAATATAACTGTGTTACTTTTGCAGTCATGATGGCCTCGCCTAACGACCTTACTGACTTTGCTTATGGGTTCAGTCTGACCGAAGGTATTATTAAGGCTGAAAAAGATATTATATATGCTCAAATCAAAAAAGCCCCAAATGGACTAGTAGCCGCCATTGAAATTAATGCCAAGGCCTTCAATAATCTTGAAAAATATAACCGTGCGCTATCAGGCAGAACCGGATGTGGTCTTTGCGGAGTAGATAAGCTTGAACAGGCAGTAAAGCCCTTGGGGAAAATCATATCAAACTTCAAAGTTAAGGCCAAACAAGTTCATAAATCAATGCAGGGCATCAAATCACATCAACGCCTAAATAAAGAAACCGGAGCATTACATGCGGCAGCTTTCGTTAATGAAGACGGTCAAATTATCGCTGTACGAGAAGATGTCGGTCGCCACAATGCCCTTGATAAGTTAATAGGTCACTTGATGCGTAAAAAAATTGATCCTACAAAAGGATGTGCTCTAATTACTAGCCGCTGCAGTTTTGAAATGGTTCAAAAGTGCGCCATCATTGGTATTCCGGTTATCGCAGCCGTATCCGCCACCACGGGGCTAGCCATTGACCTAGCTAAACAGGCCGGCATTAGCATAATAGCCTTCGCCCGCAAGGGAAGTATGAATATAGTGACTGATACAGAAAATCGAATAATTTAAAAACTGCCTTGTGATAGTCTCTTTTTTGCCAAAGCAAGATCTTCTGGCGTATTTATATTAAAGAATGGATCCACTACATCAATCCATACAATTTGTGGTGGTGAATATTTTTCGATCCAACTCAACATTTTCCGCTCACCCTTCTGAAGAGCACTTTCCACATCATTTAAAAGGTTGGTGTCCCAAAGCGCTAAAATAGGGTGAACCTGACCCTGAGATTTTGCAACAACAATGGGATTAGACGAGTAGGCTTGAAGCCTGCTCACAAAATCCTTAGGTATAAATGGTGTATCAGCCGGCGCTGTTATTACTTTTGAAAAGCCTCTTTCTTTTGCTGTCTTTAAAGCCGTATAGATGCCGCCAAGGGGGCCTGCACCTTTTATTAAATCAGGGATAACTTCCAGAGAAGTATCAAGATCGTTTCGATTAGCATTAACAATGAGGCTATCTACTTGTGGAGATAAGCCATTGATCACATGATTAAGTATGCTAGTGCCACAAATTGAGAGTAGAAGCTTATCACCGCCGACCATTCGGCTCGAGGTGCCTCCCGCAATAATAAAACCAATGGGTGCCGTGTTATATTGTGGTTTATTGATCATGAAATATCAACTGTCGAGCTTGTTTAAGCCCGGTACAGGAAGGATATCAATACCTTCTTCAAGCAACTCTTCGGTTTCACGAATAGTTGTTTCACCGTAAATACCCCGCTTTTCACCCTCTCCAGCATGTATTTTGCGTGCCTCGTCCGCAAAATCATCTCCAACATATTCACAGGATTTTTCAACCTGCCTGCGGAATTTAGACATTGTATTATGCATATGATCAAGGGCGCGCTTAACATCATCCGCGCTAACTTGTTTGCTCGAATCAGAGTGGGCACTCACCGTAACTTTATGATCTTCGCTGTCCTGTTTAGACTGATAAGCTTCATTAATAGTCTCTCCCTTAGCTGAAATATTAGGCGACATCAATGATTTCGCAGTCTTAGTACAGCCACACAACGGGCACTCCACAAGATCGCTATCAATTTGCTCTTCATACGCTTCATTATTCTGAAACCATGCCTCAAAAACATGGCCGTCACTGCATTTTATATCAAATAAAATCATTATAATTTCTAACTGACTAAAGAATTATTTACCCTTAAGGATAACTGTCTAAGGTAATGTTTGTATAACAATATTTTTGTCATGGGTCAAAGACCCAATCCTATTTCTTGCCCTTACTACTAGCTTCATATTTATTTCGGCCACAGTAACCCCAATTTCATTGCCCCCATCGCTGATAATAGTTCCCCAAGGGTCAACAATCAAGGAATGGCCATAGGTCCTACGACCATTGGTGTGTTTACCACACTGTGCTGGAGCAAAAATAAAGGCTCCGTTTTCAATAGCACGAGCGCGAAGAAGCGCGTGCCAGTGGGCTGCCCCGGTTTGCTGCGTAAAGGCTGCAGGGACAGTAAGCATAACGGCACCGGCATGAGAAAGCGCTCGATAAAGATGAGGAAAACGAAGATCATAGCATATTGAAAGCCCAACTTTTCCCCACGGTAGATTAGCTACCGCCGCCTCTGTTCCTGCTTCATAAAAGCTTGATTCCCTGTATGCATCTTCTCCCGGCAAATTGACATCAAACATGTGAATTTTATCATAGGTGACTATTTTTCTACCTTCTGGCGAAAAAAGAAAGCTTTTATTAGTGGCTTTTTTACCCACCTTGATAGCAATTGATCCAATGAGCAGCCATACTCCCAGCTCTTTGGCCAGCGAAGCAAAGTACCGCCAAGAAGTATCTTTTTTCTCAGTAGATATTTTCTCCATAGCCTGCTTTGATTCAAAATCAAGTAGCGTAGTCATCTCAGGGGTCAAAATAAATTCCGCTCCTTGCGAGGCCGCTTGCCGAATAAGTTTATCAGCCACGCGTATATTATCGCTCATGACATGACTAGATGTCATTTGTACAAGACCAACTTTGAATTTATTGTTTGAGGTTTTCATAACTCAGCCTATCATAAAAAAAGGTGTTCTAGGTCAGCTCTTCTGTTCTAAGAGGCCGTCAAGGTGACCCGCTCTATCTAGTGCGTACAGATCATCGCTACCACCAATATGGTCTCCGTTAATAAAAATTTGTGGAACGGAGCTAGCCCCGCTAGTGAGCTTGACCATTTCAGCTTTATATTCATCCTTAGACCAGATATTATATTCTTTATATTTACTACCCTTAGAAGCCAAGAGTTGCTTAGCCATGCTACAATACCCACACCCGGGACGCGTATAAATTACTATATCGGACATTGTTATTTTTCCATTATTAATTAAGACTATATGATGTATATAGTTTTTTAGGCTCTTTATTCAATGAGCTTTTCTTATTTTAAAATATGTTATGTAAAATAATTAGAAGTGTCGCTTAACTAATATAGACCAAAACAGACCATTATTTGATCTAATCAGGTTAATTGCCTCTTTTCGTTTGCCTATAAAAATGCCATATAGTCATTATGGCACAAAAAAATTCTTCATTTAAAGCTCCCCTCAAAAGTAGTGATATATTTAATCGATCACTAATCAGATCTCGACGAGAGCTTATTGCAAGGTCCTTCTCAGATTATGATTTTCTCAATCGTGAAATCAGCGAACGGCTAATTGATAATTTGCATGATATCAAAATGTCTTTTAAAAAAATACTGAGCATGAACCTATGTGATGATACAATACGAACTTATTTCAAGGATATGTTTTTGATTAATCAAAATATGGCGCATAAAATGTTGGATGGAAAGTATGGCAAAAAGGTTCAGGCTGATGAAGATTTTTTACCTTATAAAAACCAATGCCTTGAACTAATAATAAGCTGCCTTACACTTCATTGGATAAATGACCTTCCTGGTGCTCTCATACAAATTCGAAGAAGTCTCAAACCCAACGGTTTATTTATGGGTGCCGTATATGGCGGCGAAACACTCTTTGAATTACGAGCCTCAATGCTAAAGGCTGGTATAGATATTCGCGGAGGCATTACCCCACATGTGTCTCCATTCATGGATATTCGTGATGCAGGGACGCTAATGCAACGGGCAGGTTTTTCATTACCTGTCGTCAGCACAGAACGAATTACTGTTAATTACAAAGACGCTTTTTCTCTCATGAAGGAACTTAAAAATATGGGTGAAAATAACGCACTAATAAAAGGGTTTAAGGGCCTTACATCAAAAAAATTTATGTTTGCTGTAGCAGAAAAATATCAGCAGGATTATGGTAATGAGCAAGGTAGAATTCCGGCCACATTTGATATTATTTATCTGAAGGGATGGGCTCCCCATGAAAGCCAACAACAGCCCCTAAGGCCTGGCACCGGGAAAATACGTCTAAAAGATGCCCTTGACCTAAAACCAAAGTCTTCATAAAAAATCTCTAATCATAGCAATCAATGGTTCGTCTGCGGGCGGCATAGGGTACGTTTTCAATTCGTTAACTTTTACCCATTTAAGTTTTTGCCCCTCACATGGCCTGACAAAGCCATCCCATTTGCGACAAAGGTAAACCGGCATCAATAAGTGAAAATCATCGTAAGTATGCGAAGCAAACGTAAACGCAGCAAGGCAGGCCTCACTAATATCAATGCCGAGCTCTTCCTTTAATTCTCGGATGATTGCTCTTTCTGGCGTTTCTCCTGGTTCTAATTTACCCCCAGGAAACTCCCAAAGGCCTGCCATGCTTTTACCTTCAGGACGCTTAGCAATAAGAACCCGGCCATCAATATCAACCATTACTGCCGCAGATACAGTTATTATCTTCACAGGGCCCCGAGGCCAGCCGCCAGGTGGGTCTGGACAAAATTCAGTCATATAATTGATCCTTACTTAGGGTTTAAAATATTTAGATTATTAAGCTCCAACGTGTTCTCCAAAGGCCCTAAAGTACTTACTAGCTCAGCGGAAAATTCAACCTCAGGCGCTATAACCCCAATTTAGTCTTTTTGTTTGTTTCTCTCTCTTATAAGCTGTGAAATAAAGAGATGTCCATTAATTCTCCAAAAAATACGGGTAATATCGCCGACAAACATTGACAGTGGACACTCTCGTTCTTATTTGTGCTACTCTATTTGTGTTGTATAATATATATGTAAGTTTTTGAGTTCTCGAACATGAACGGCTACTGTGCGAATTCAATATAAATTATCATTAAAAGCATGACAGGCTAATTAGGAAAAATAAAATGCTGGGAATAGGCAAAATCGCCAAAAAAATATTTGGTACCGCCAACGAGCGTTACTTAAAAGGCCTTGAGCTCCGCGTAATAGCAATTAACGCCCTTGAACCTGAAATTTCGGCTCTTTCTGATGAAGAACTTAGGGGAAAAACAAACGAATTTAGGGACCGTCTCGCTAATGATGAGCCCCTAGATAGCCTATTGGTTGAAGCTTTCGCTGTTGTTCGTGAAGGAGCTATTAGAGCGTTAGGGCAGCGGCATTATGATGTACAGCTTATTGGCGGTATAGTTCTCCATGAAGGTCAAATTTCCGAAATGAAAACTGGTGAGGGTAAAACGCTTGTTTCTACATTAGCCGGATACCTTAATGCACTTCCTGCTCGAGGAGTGCATATTGTAACAGTTAATGATTATCTGGCAAGCCGTGATTCTGAGTGGATGGGACAAATATATCGTTTTCTTGGTATGACCGTAGGTTGTATTATTCCTAATATTCCCGATGAAGATAGAAAAACTGCTTATGCTTGTGACGTAACTTACGCCACAAACAATGAACTTGGCTTTGATTATCTTCGTGACAATATGAAGTTTCATCAAGATGCAATGGCTCAACGCGATCCACATTTTGCGATCGTGGATGAAGTCGACAGCATTCTTATTGATGAGGCCCGGACCCCTCTCATTATTTCAGGGCCAACTGAGGACAAATCAGAGCTATATGTTTCTATAAATAAAATTCTCCCCGATCTAGTCGATGAAGATTATGAAATTGATGAAAAATCAAAAACAATTACCTTGACTGAAGAGGGGATGGAACATTTAGAAGAAGTGCTCCGAAACGCGGGGCTGATTGAGAGTGATAATTTATATGATTATGGCAATGTAGCTGTGGTTCATCACGTCAATCAAGCGCTGAAGGCGCATAAACTCTTTCACGCAGAAAAAGAATATATCGTCAAGAACAACGAAATTGTTCTAATTGATGAATTTACTGGCCGTATGATGGACGGCAGGCGACTTTCCGAAGGACTTCATCAAGCCATTGAGGCTAAAGAAGGTGTCGATATTCGTTCCGAGAACCAAACATTGGCATCCGTAACTTTTCAAAACTATTTTCGCCTTTATCATAAACTTGCCGGCATGACTGGGACCGCAGCAACAGAGGCATCTGAATTTGGAGATATTTACGGACTGGGTGTAATCGAAGTGCCAACCCACGTTGACCTTGCCCGTGTTGATGATCATGACGAAATTTACAGAACATCTGACGAAAAATATGCTGCAATTATTGACCGTATTGAAGAGTGTTATAAAACAGAGCAGCCCATTTTAGTAGGTACCGTAAGTATTGAAAAATCAGAATATTTAGCAAATATGCTTAAAAAGCGTAAGGTAAAGCATAAGGTTCTTAACGCTAAATTTCATGAAGAGGAGGCTTACATTGTAAGTCAAGCTGGACGCAAGGGAGCAGTAACAATCGCTACTAACATGGCGGGGCGGGGCACCGATATTCAGCTTGGTGGCAATGTTGATATGCGAATTGAGCGCGAAGTAACGGAAAAAAATGCTGCTAAACGTGAGAGAAAAATTGCGGTAATTACTTCTGAGGTTTCTAAAGAAAAGAAAACAGTGATAGAGCTTGGTGGTCTTTTTGTTCTTGGAACCGAACGGCATGAAAGTCGCCGAATAGATAATCAACTGCGTGGGCGGTCTGGTCGTCAAGGGGACCCCGGCTACTCTAAATTTTTCCTCAGTATGGAGGACGACCTAATGCGCATATTCGGCGGAGAGAAGATGGACGTCTGGATGCAAAAACTTGGCTTCGAAGAGGGGGAATCTTTGACCCACCCCTGGCTTAACCGTGCAGTAGAGAAGTCGCAGGAAAAGGTTGAGACCCGCAACTATGATATACGTAAAAATCTCCTCAAGTTCGACAATGTTATGAATGATCAGCGTAAAGCTATATATGAGCAACGGCGGGAAGTAATGACTGAAGAAGACCTCGAGGAAACTATTTCTGATATGCGCGAAAACCTTATAGATGACTTTATATCCAACTATATTCCTGCGCGGAGTTACCCGGAAGACTGGGATAGTAAAGGCCTTTCCATAGAAACAAAACGTATCTTTACCAGGGACTTTGGTCTCGAAGAATGGGTCAAGGAAGATGGGATTGATGGTGAAGCGCTTGCAGATCGTTTGGTTGAGGCCACAGAAAATTTCATGGCAAAAAGAAGTGTCGACATCGGCCCCGAAATTATGAGACAGCTCGAACGAACAATTTTACTTCAATCAATTGACAGCCATTGGAAAGAGCACTTAGCACAACTTGACCATCTGAGACAGGTTATTCAGTTACGTGCATATGGCCAGCGAAATCCTCTTGATGAGTATAAAACAGAATCATTTTCTATGTTTGAGAGTATGCTTACAAATACCCGCGAAAATGTTGCTTTGCTACTTTCACATGTTGAAATTCGTCGTTCAGAAGAGGTTCCAAGCCTTGCAGAACCGGATCGCGAGCGTATGAACGAAAGCCGCCTTGGAAATAATAGTTCCGGCGCAGCGCTTACCGGAAACCCCGCACAATGGAAGCAAACTCCGCGTAATGCAGACTGTCCCTGTGAGAGTGGAAAAAAATACAAACATTGTCATGGGCTTGTTACACCAAAGGTTGGAAGAAATGATCCATGTCCATGCAAGAGCGGCAAGAAATATAAACATTGTCATGGGGCAATCTAGTAACAATAACAAAGTATTAGCCTACTATGGTCTTTCTATAATAAGCCCGACGCCTTAAAGGCCATTATTGCCCATGTTAAGAAACTTCTTACTGCGAAGTTCTTTGATTTTTTCTGCGCTAATCATTGAAAACTCAGAAAGTGCATTATCGATTGCTCTGCCAACAGTTTCCATAGTCTGATCGTGATCACGATGTGCGCCGCCAATAGGTTCAGGAATAACTTCATCAATTACTTCAAGCTTATGTAGATCTTGCGCTGTGACCTTAAGGGCATTGGCCGCATCTTCTGCCTTTTCATTAGTCCTCCATAATATTGAAGCGCAACCTTCAGGTGAAATAACACTATAAACGGCATGCTCCATCATGAGAACTTTGTTACCGACAGCGAGAGCCACAGCACCGCCTGACCCTCCCTCGCCAACGATGATACTGATCAGAGGGACCTTAACAGCAAGACAGGCCTCCGTTGATCGAGCAATTGCTTCAGCTTGACCACGTTCCTCCGCGCCAATGCCGGGGTAGGCCCCGGCAGTATCAACAAAAGTGATTATCGGCATTTTAAGCTGGTCAGCAAGATGGAAAAGTCTAATTGCTTTACGAAACCCTTCGGGGCGAGCCATTCCAAAATTATGTTTAATACGGCTTTCTGTATCATTACCTTTTTCATGCCCAACAACCATAACTGTTTGGCCCTTAAAGCGTCCAATACCACCTATTATCGCATGATCATCAGAAAACCCACGGTCCCCAGAAAGGGGCATAAAATCCGTGAACAGGTTTTTAATATAGTCAGATAAATGGGGTCTGTCAGGGTGACGAGCAACTTTAATTTTCTGCCAAGACGTTAGTTTAGAATAAGTAGACCGGAGCAACTTATCAAGCTTAGCCTCAAGACGACTTACTTCCTCTGCGATGTTAATTTCATCACCGCTTTCTAGAACTTTCATATCGCGAATGCGGCTTTCCAGTTCGGCAATTGTTTTTTCAAAATCCAGATAGGTTTGCATATAATAAGACTACGTTACCATTGTTAGCAAAAAAGCATTTATACCTCTTGAGATCTTAAAAGGCGACTAAAAAAATACCGGTAAAATAAATAATGCTGCTATTTAACAAGCGGATGCTTATTTTGTACCAATGATTTAAGCCTTTCCTCTAAAACATGTGTATAAATTTGCGTTGTACTAATATCCACGTGACCGAGCATTTTTTGCACCGCCCTCAAGTCCGCTCCATTTGAAAGCAGGTGCGTAGCAAAGGCGTGCCGAAGAACATGGGGCGACAAACAAGACGACATAATTCCAACTTTTACGCCAAGACCCTTTAGAAGCTGTGCAAATCGATGGCGCGTAAGGTGACCGAGTTTTCCTGTCGACGGAAAAAGCCATTTTTTTTGCTTTTGAGAATACTTTTCATTTCCCTTAGCGTCTTTAGCTGAGACCATAACATTAAGATAACCTTCGACAGCCCTCTGAGATCTCACACTCAAGGGGACCAATCGTTCTTTATCACCTTTTCCTCTAATATAAATATAAGGTTCGGCACTCCTGAATGACGCTCTTGGTAAGCTCACTAGTTCTGAGACACGAAGACCGGTTGCATAAAGCAACTCAATCAACGCGAGCAGTCGTAAATCAAATAAATGTAGCGTTTCTTTGGCGCGGGCCTCTGCCGCGTCGAGTAATTTTGAAACTTGTTTTTCACTGAGAATTTTTGGTAAAGCCCTACCGATGGTGGGACTTTCAAGGCCAAGTGCAGGATTATCGTTTCGGATACCTTCGGCGTAAAGAAATTTAAAAATTTGTCTCAGACAGGAAAGTTTCCGCGAGGCAGTGCTGGCTGCAAAATTGTTTTTATTAAGAAGAATAAGGTACTTTTTAAGATCATTTCTTAGGGCATATTGAAAAGTATTATTAGAAAGCCTTGGCACCGATTCAATAAATTGCAAAAGATCCCTAGAGTATGAATCTATTGTATTAAGAGATGCAGCTCGCTCCGTTAGGAGCATTTCTAAAAATAAATCAATAAGTTGCTGATCTCTCATCAAAAATCATTCGCCACCAAAGCCTCAATTGCAATTTGTCTCGCTTCCTGCTCTAGTCCAAAACTTCGAAGTAGACGAATAACAGCACTTATACCGGTAGCATCAAGACTTCCGGGACCATCAGGGCCCATAGCAATAAGGCTGAGTATAATAGATTGGGCAGGTTTATTTTCAGCTACCGCCCTAATCATTTCTCGCCAGACACCAAGTGGAATTGATCTCATTTTTTTTGTATAATTTTCGCTTATAAGGTCCCTCCATCTGTCCTCAGGAACATAGTTACCAAAAGCCTCTGCAATAGCATAAAATAAGGTCGCTTTATCATCTCTGGTCTCAGGCGCAAGTAACGCCTGACCATTCCACCACAAATTAAGAATATCCTTTGTCCAGCGAATATCACCCTTATTTGCAGCAATGGTGATAAGCGGCCAGATATTTATTAATGCACGTGTCGCCTCGGCATCCCCGCCAGCAGCGCGTTGACGAGCAAAATCGTACCACTGAGCTGCTCGCTGTAAATCCCCAGCAAGCAAAAGACCTCGCGTAACATGATGAGCACTATTCATTAATTTTAAAGTTGGAGTAATAGATTGCAATGTATCTCTATTAAGGATCGCTTTGCGACCCATATCATTATTTGCGCCCGCCCGTTGCCAAATCTCACTAAGTATTAGTACCTTGTTCTCGTCTAGTACTTGTCTGGATGCTGCTTGATATAATAAAGCCTCCGCCAAGGGCCTATCATCAAACTGCGTCAGTCTTACAGCCTGAATATATTCATTTTCCGTAAACTCCTGAATATCATATACCTCACCTAATTTTTCTGAAGAGACCCCGCCGAGAAGGTAGCTTTTAATAGCTGCCTGAAGCCTAATTTTAGCTGATAGGTTTGCATTAAGAACTAGAGCACTGACCAACAAAGGGGAGCTAGTTTCAATTAAGTCTGCATTAATCGGCTGGTCAAGCAGGCTGAGAATAGTATAATTTAGCGGATCAAGTGAAGTAATCCCAATACTCATGAAGGATCCTCTGGCTTCTGGAGGCGCCATTAACTCTTGCAGTAAATCAAAGAAGACATAGTCATTGATATTTCGGTCCCCAAGGGTACTTAGTGCGGCCTGAGCAACAATATTATCTCCTTCAAGAACTCCGCAAAAACCAAACATTTTAAGCCAAAAAATCTCCGTCACACTCATCTCTGCTGCATCGCGCAATTTATTTGCAGAGCTATCGATCACTCTTGGGCTATTCTTCATGGACTGGCTGCGGGCTCTTTGGGATATCTGACAGGCCCCAATCAAATCACCCCCTAACATCAAAATTTCCGCATTCTCTTGCTTCGGTTCAAGAGTTTCCTGAGGAAGGCTCTGTAAAAACAGAACAAGATCATTAAGGTTCCCTCTTTCAGTAAGCTCTTTAAGTCTAAGGCTTATAAAGCGCCTTAATAGCTCTTGGTCAGCCTTCTTATTATCTTGCTCTACAGCTTTTTGGGTCCCTTTTTCTGACCCTCCTAACGCTTGTCCTAACGGCATTGACGCAAATGAAAGTAATAGTTTTTGCGATATAGCATCCATAGCTGGTGATTTAGTTGGCAACTTAAGAACTTCAAATAATTCCTCTATCATTTTTATCGAAGACGGTTGCCAAATATTTTGGGCTAAACCTCCTTCAGCTGGCGTCACCGTGCCATAAGCACTCTCAAAGTAAGCATTCTCTTCTTTTGAAGCTCCTTGATCACCTTTCTCAATATAATCTATGGTTTGATTAAAGCGTTCTTCAGCGGCACGTGCAATTTCGCTATCAGCCGGAAAATAGGGTCCTGGAACCTCAGAGGGGAAAAGAATGGGCATGGGTTGGTCATTCGCTTCACGCACATTTTGCTCGGTAGATTGGCCATATACAAGTGTCGAAGCAAATGTCATGCTGATAAGCATAGCGACCAGAACACTCCAAAATGTCCTAAACATATAGAACCTTGGTATAAATACCGTTGAAATTGGAAAAAACATAAATATTCCTAGAAACAATAGATTAATTCGGAAAAAGTTCGTTAGGGAGAATTTTTATAATAAGTTCCGTCGGAGCTGGAATATCAGCCATCATAAGATAAATTCCCGTTCCTACAATAGCCAGAATTATTAAAATAATTAGGTAAAACCAGACTTTTGACATTTGTATATTGACCCCTGTAATATTAAAAACATAAATTAGAAATGTAACATAACATATTAACTGTCTATCTTCACAGCGTAAAACTAGCTAAAAAATATGTTTATTTCGTGGCTAAACTCATTAAAGACATGTAAATAGTAGATATAATGGATAATTCAAAAAAAAGAAAAAATATATCGCGAGCCCCGCATCTAAAATATCCCCTTCGAAAAAGCATTTCACTGGTTGGTCTCATGGGATGTGGAAAAACAACTATTGGGATGCGACTTGGCCGAAGGATCAATTTAGAGTTTGTCGATAGCGACCACGAAATAGAGCTCGCGGCCGGGCACACCGTGGCAGATATTTTTGATAAATTTGGCGAAGATGATTTTCGAAAAGGTGAACGAAAAGTCATTAATAGGCTACTTAATCAAGACAGAAATATTATTCTTGGGACCGGAGGTGGTGCCTTTATGGACGAGCAAACGCGTAAACGACTTAAACACAAAACCATTGTTATTTGGCTTTGTGTTGATCTAGACCTTCTTGTCGAAAGAACATCAAAAAGGGATACTCGACCATTACTGCAAAAAGGTAACCCCCAAGAAATTTTCAAAAAGTTGTCTAAGGAGCGATATCCTATTTATGAAGAATCTCATATAATTGTAGAAAGTGGTCAAGCGCCACATGATATGGTAGTTAATAATATTATATTACAGATTAATAAATATCTAGCGCCTGATAAAAATGACGACAGTGGGCAGGAGAGGTAGCATGGCAAAAACAATAAAAGTTGACCTTGGCAATAGAAGCTACGAAATTCTAATTGGTGAAAACATCCTTGATACGGCAGGACAACATGTTCGAGCTCTATTAAACCGCGCTAGTACAGTGATTGTTACTGACGAAAATGTTGCACGTCACCAGCTTTTTCGACTCCAGGCGAGCCTGGCTGCAGAGAGCATTACCTTTGAAACGATTATTCTGCCCGCAGGCGAAGGAACAAAATCAATTAGCCATCTTGAAAATTTGCTTGAGGCTATGCTCAAAATAAAGCTTGAACGTAACGATATGATCATTGCGCTCGGTGGAGGCGTCATTGGTGATTTAGTCGGTTTCGCGGCGAGTGTTTATTTGCGTGGCATTGATTTCATTCAAGTGCCAACAACTCTGCTCGCACAAGTAGATAGTTCTGTCGGAGGAAAAACTGGTATCAATAGCCCTCAGGGTAAAAACCTAATCGGGGCTTTTCATCAGCCTCGGCTCGTGATTATTGATATAACAACGCTGGAAACCCTTGAACCCCGCCATATAGTCGCTGGATATGCGGAAATCGTCAAATATGGGTTAATCAACAATCCTAGCTTTTTTATGTGGCTAGAAAGAAATGGTCAGGTACTTATTTCCGGCCCCAAGGCACAAAATCGCGCCCTCAGAAGCGAGGCTATTTTAAAAAGTTGTGAAGCAAAGTCTGCTATCGTTGCACAGGACGAAAAAGAAAAGGGTGTCCGTGCACTCCTTAATCTTGGACATACTTTTGGTCATGCGTTAGAAGCAGAGAATGGTTATAATGATAATCTTCTTCACGGAGAGGCAGTCGCTATGGGCGTCATTCTCGCTTTTCAGTTATCCGAGAAAATGGGACTTTGTTCCGCAGACGATGTTTATCGTGTAAAAAAGCACTTCGAACAAACTTCCGCTCTGTCAATATTAGATTTTAATTTCAATGTTGATAGTCTACTTGAAAACATGACAAGGGATAAAAAAATGACTGATGGGAAACTTACTTTTGTCATCGCATCAGGGATAGGAAAATCATATTTGTCAAGAGACGTCGATATGGAAGATGTTAAAGCTGTACTCGAATTGAGCCTGAAAGGATAATTCTAAGACTGATGGAAACTGAACTTATTACTGCAATAGTTGTTATTATTTTTCTAGTCATATTTTCTGGGTTTTTTTCAGGCTCGGAAACATCCCTCACTGCAACTTCGGCATCCAACATGCATAAGCTCTCTAAAGAAGGTAATCAAAAAGCAAGTTTAGTCGAAAAACTGATCGCTGATCCAGAGAGCCTTATTGGGGCTATACTACTCGGCAACAACATGGTTAATATTCTTGCCTCGGCACTCGCCACCTATATATTTATTGAATTGTTTGGAGAGATAGGAGTTGTTTATGCCACTTTTACCATGACAGCTATAGTTCTTATCTTTGCTGAAGTAATGCCTAAGACCTACGCTATCGCAAACCCAGAACGAGTTGCACTTAAAGTCGCACCAGTGATAAATATATTTGTGATTATATTCTCGCCAGTAGTTCGGCTCATTCAAATTATTGCGCATCAAACCCTACGCTTTCTTGGTATCAAGTTAGAAGAAAATCAGCGCGTGCTGAGCCCGCAAGATGAAATTCGCGGAGCTATTGATCTGCAGGCTCATGAAGGTGGCATTGTTAAAGAACATAAAGACATGTTAGCAGGTATTCTTGATCTAGATGAGATTAGTCTAGAGGACGTGATGGTTCACCGAAGAAATGTAGAAACAATTAATGTTAAAGATCCTATTGAAGCTATATTCCAGCAAATTGTTTCAAGTCCTTATACTAGGCTCCCCATGTGGGAAAAAGATCAAGATAATATTATCGGCGTCGTACACGCAAAAGACGTGCTGAGAGTAACACGAAAAGAAGATGATGTGCTTGACCATCAAACCCTAAGAAAGATAGCCCTGTCGCCGTGGTTCGTTCCGGAAACAACAAGCCTGCGCGATCAGCTAAAGATGTTCTTGGCAAAAAAGAGTCACTTTGCCATTGTTGTTGAGGAATACGGCGCATTAATGGGCGTTATAACACTAGAAGATATCCTCGAAGAGATTGTCGGCGATATCACAGATGAACACGACACTTTGAACAGTGATGTTAAGACCCTCAAATCAGGGGAAATTATCGCAGATGGTACAATTCCAATTCGTGATTTAAATCGACAGTTCAACTGGAACTTGAAGCATCCTGAAGCAATAACTATTGCGGGCTATATCATTGACCAAGCAGAAACCATTCCTATCCCAGGACAGGTTTACAAAAAAAACGGCTTTGAATTCGAAATTTTAAAACGCACACGAAATCAAATTACCAAAATTAAGATTATTCCCCCTACGACTTAATTTTTTTTCTTAACAATAGCGAGCATTTTATCTATCTGCTCTTCCGTTATTTCTCTTATATCACGATTAAGAAGATTAACGAGTTCTGTCGCCGCTGCGCTTAGGCCAGATGTGTCAACAACAGTCCGGGGGTGAGAAAGAAGAGCGAGCTTTTCCAATTCTTCCGCCTCATCCCAAATAATATTAAAATAGCTTATAATCTGTTGAATAAGCTTCCAGGATGGCCGACCACGATGTCCATGTTCTAGCGCTGAAAGGTAAGCCGGGCTGATGGCAAGTTTCTTTGCCATATGTTTCTGACTTACGCCCCGTTTTTCTCTGAGTGCTCTAACTCTCTCGCCAAATGGGGTCATTATATCCTCTTTAAAACAACATATAGAGCGCCAGTCCCACCATCACTTTGACGGGCATCCTGGAAAGACACTACCATGTTTCGCATGTTACCGCTTGAAAGCCAAAGCGGAACTTCTCGCCTAAGAACGCCGCGACTATTTGTACAATCAGTGTATTGAAACTCTGTATAACCATTGTTTTTAGGACCCCCCTTACCAGTCACAACCAATACCACTCTTTTTTGATTTTGCTGGGCTCTGCTCAGATAGCGGTACAGCTTATCGTGTGCCTCAACGCATGTAAGGCCATGTAAGTCAATTTTACCATTAGGGCGAGCTTTTCCTCCCTTAAGCTTCTTTCCCCAATTACTGTCAAAATTTTTCAGACTCTCAAAATTTGAGACACGTGCCCTGACGACTTTCTGTTTGGGGCCGCCTTTCGGGGAATCAATTTTAAAGGGCCCTGCCCTTTTTACCGCTCCTGCGGGATCATCCTTTACCTCTGCCCTATTTATATTTCGAGTATAGAGCTGCCAAAGGCGTCGGTCTTCTTCGCTAATATCTTTTCTGGCCATTAAGGATTACTTTCTAATCGTTAGAATATTGACCTTAACACAACATTAGGGACTAGAACATGATAAGTCCCACAGTCTTTCATTGGTCCTGCTTTTAATTCAGCATGGTCACCAATGCCCCAGTAAACATCGCCGCGTATTTGTCCTTTTATAGCCCCTCCCGTATCTTGGGCAACCATTAATCTTCTGAGGTTAGGCTTTTGGACCATTTCACGACCATCCATATTTAATTTCTGATATGTCTTCAGCCAAATCGGCATACCAAGTGGAATATGGGCCCGGTCAACAGCCAGAGACCGGCCAGGCGTTAAGCCTACGCCCTGACTGCCGATGGGGGTTTTCAAGTTACGTTCAACAAAAAAAACATAGGACGGATTTTTCCACATGAGTTCATTCGACTGTTCGGGGTGTTTTCCCATCCAGTCGAGAATTGCCTGAAGCGACATATCTTCTCTTGTGATGTCACCACTTTCAATTAAAAATTGACCAATAGCACGGTACGGCCTTCCGTTGCGCTCCACATAACCGAGGTGAACTAACTGCCCGTCTTCAAGCTCTATAAACCCAGAACCTTGAATTTGTAAAAAAAATGTTTCCTCAGTTTTTTCTAGCCAAACCAGTTCCAAGTTTTGATTGTCTAGCGCACCTTGATCTATTTCTTTTCTGGTTTTATAGGGTACAAATTCATCGTTTTTAATTTCGCCAATAATTGTGCGTCCTTTCAAACTTTGATCAAAGTCGCCAAGATCAATATTTTGCAGCTCTCTTGGGACCATATATAAAGGCGCACTATATTTATCGCTACGCTCCCGTGACCCTTTGTATACGGGCGCATAATACCCCGTAAAAAGTCCTCCTTCCTGATTTAAAAATGCAAGTGGTGTAAACCTACTTTCAAAAAAAATTCGCGCGTCATCAATATCGGTTTTCAGTGCCTCCGTACACGAAGGTTGCCAGTCAGCGGCTCTTCCAAACTCGCCAAACGACTTTATCGCTGGATATTTTAAAATTCGCTCACAAGAAATTTGAAATGCCGTTAAGGCTAAAGATTGATCGTCACTCGACCACCCTTCAATATCTGCAAAATCAAGAACTACAAATTTGTCGGGAGGGCGGGGGGTGATTGAACTGGTAAGTAAATATAGAGAGAAAACAAACAGGCCAATCAGAAATATAGGTGCATAGATATTTTTCATATTTGCCTATTATTATCCTCCTGCCTTTGCTATTCGTTACTGGTGGCAACAAGTGTCCAGTTAGGATCCCCACGCGCAACATCGCGGCAAAATGTCCAGATATCAACAACAGGTTGAACTTTTTCAGGATCCCCCTCCGCAACACTGCCGTCATCATTCCTTGTAACAACAGTCATGTGACTGTTAAACCTTATGATAAGCTCTGCCATCGTACCATTGAGGCTGGCATCTTCAAGTTCTATTTTTTCAATGTCATTTAGCACGTTATCAAATGTTTTCCCGGTATTTTTCATATCATTTATTACACCCTCAAATTCACCTAAAACATCGCGACTAAGGTGATTCCCAAGTGTTTTACAATTACCATCCCAAAATGCCTTTAAAATAAAGCCATAAGCATATTCAGCGCCGTCTATAAAAGTTGAAAGAGTAAACTGATTATCTAAAGAGTTTATTTTTTCAAGGGTGTCGTAAAAAGGAGAGGATTTAGGTACTCCCACGTCATTATTTTGTCGTGGTTTCTTAGTAAGGTAATCATCCTGTTCTAAACCATTTTTTATGGGAGTAACAATTTCTGGAGGCTTTCTTTTTTTTTGTAACGCGCGATCAGGGTCTTTATCATCCTTGCCGTCATAGCCGCCCTTACGGCCAAGTGATCTGCGCAACTGCAGTATGATAAATCCCGCTACCAAGGCCATAATTATTAAAAATAAATTGTCGTCCATCATGATTCCTACAAATACCTGTCCGCCTAGAAAGACATAATTGATTGATCCCAACTTGGAGATCAGAAATTAAATACTATATTAGATAGACCATGATGTATATATTATGAATTTAAATTTCAACTGTTTGGATGATAAATGCCATTATTATTTTTAATTGTTCTTTTCGGTGTTCCGTATCTTGAGTTTCTTGTATTCGCGGGGGTGGCTGATGAAATTGGCGGGCTCTCGGCCCTCATGCTCACTCTCTTTACGGCAATGCTTGGGATTTACATCATACGGCAAGAAGGGGTACAGGTACTTCACAACCTCAAAAATACTATCGAACGTGGAGAAAGTCCCGTTTCAGAACTTATACACGGCTTTTTTCTTGCTGTTGCAGGGTTTTTCTTTCTATTACCTGGCTTTATAACAGACGGTGTCGCTGCAATGCTAGCGATTGCGCCAATCCGGGGCCTGCTCGGAAATATATTGGTTAAGGCGGGCGAAAAGAAACACTCAGCCCCGCCAAAGTCCGCATATTCTAGCGGCATCATTATCGATGGAGAATTTAAAGAAACAGGCGAGGCACCTCCGTTAAATAGATCCCTTCCCACAGAAAACGAAGACAACGATTTAAAAAATTGAATAGAAAACAAAAAAAGTCATTTTAAACATACGTTTTAAGCTAGTATCACTTGTGAATAATAAAAAAGCATGTTAGCAGAAACATAATATTTATGAATATAAGTTAGGAAAAGACAAAATGTCAGATACTAAAGAACAGAGCGCTACTTCAAATGAAGAGGACAATGGTGAGGTTCAAATCAGTATTTTAGGTCAGTATATTAAAGATCTATCTTTTGAAAACCCCACTCCAGCTCAAACAATTCAGAAGCTCTCTACGGAACAACCTTCTATGAACATTAACGTAAACCTTAATGCACAACAGATGGGCGATGATGTTTATGAAGTTGATTTAAAAATTACTGCAACAGCACTCTCAGGTGAGGACACCGCCTTTGTGGCAGAACTTCTTTATTCTGGCTTGTTTGGTATTAAAAACCTCCCAGAAGACCAACTACAGCCATTTCTAATGGTTGAGGCTCCGCGTCAAATATTTCCATTCGCGCGTCGAATTCTTTCTGACATAACACGCGATGGCGGCTTCCCGCCACTTATGCTTGAGCCGATTGATTTTTCCAAGCTTTACCATCAGCAAATTCAAGCTGCTACTGAACAAAAGCAGGCTGGTGACAGTGACGATGATATCGTCGTAAACTAACTAATTTTCAGTATCTAAGGGGCTCTCGTGCCTGTGAGAGCCTTTTAGATATCTAATCCCAAAGAGATTTTTCAATACTTTTAATAAATGTCTGATGCCTATCTAGTTCTTCCATGCTTGCGCTATGAGGCCGAGGCTCTCTATGTATTTTTTCTAATAATACCTCCGAGTCGCTCGTCTCAATATTCTTTCCATCAGAAACTAAACTAAGCCCGGTTTGTCTACCCCCCATCAACTCCAAGTATACTTCCGCCAGCAACTCAGCATCCAAAAGGGCTCCGTGTTTGACCCTATTTGAGTTATCAACAGAAAACCTTTTACATAGAGCATCAAGAGTATTGCTTGCGCCAGGAAATTTACGTCGCGCTATTGAAAGAGTATCTATTGCTCGACTAGCTGGAAAAACGGCAAAACCAAGGTTTTTCATTTCCCAATTAATAAACTTCATATCAAATTCAGCATTATGGGCAACCAACTTCATATCACCACAAAAGTCTCGAAAATCAGCTATAATTTCACTAAAGGTTGGATGGCCCCTAAGGAATTCTTCCGAAAGACCGTGAATTTGTTCCGCCGATATAGGCATGTTCCGTTCAGGGTTTATATAGGTGTGGTATACTTCCTTAGTAGGCAAATAGTCTTCAACAATAACACATCCTATTTCAACAACTCGGTCACCGTTAAAGGGATCAAAGCCTGTTGTCTCTGTATCAAACACCACTTCACGCATTAATTATTTCCTAATTTGTTCTATTATGTCAGAAACCTGCTTTTTAGCATAGTCGAAGCCAAGATCAGTTTGAACAATAAAATCGGCCATTTCTATTTTTTTTATATTAGGAAGTTGTTTTGCGAGTATTTCCTTCAATCGTTCTTTAGTCATTCCCGTTCGTTTTAATACACGTTGTTTTTGAGTTTCGACGGATGCAGAGACGACAACAATATAATCAAAGTCATTCTCATATCCTTTTTCAAATAAAAGTGGAATATCAAAGAGAATAATATCCGTTTTTGCATTTTTAATGAAAGCTTTCCGTCCTTTAACAACCAAGGGGTGCAAAATTTTTTCAAGTAACTGCAAAGAATTTTCGTTCTCAAAAACACGTGCACCAAGTATTTTACGGTCTATATAATCATCTTTTTTTACACCGGAAAAGTTGCGGGCTACCTCATCAACTGCAGCCCCCTTAGGGCCAAGAAGTTTATGAGCGAACGCATCACTATCAAAAACCGGCACACCTTTTTGAGAAAAGTACTTTGCTGTTTCGGTTTTACCCATGCCAATGGATCCGGTAAGGCCAATAGTTATCATCTTAGGACCTCAAGTAAATGATTTCTTATGCCATCGTCTACTTCGGGGTCAACCCCAAACCAGGCCTTAAATCCAACCGCCGCCTGATGAAGTAACATGCCGAGCCCATCTACCGTCTTATTGCCGCGCTCACGCGCTTGTTTAATAAGCTCGGTCTCGATAGGATTGTAAATAATATCATAAACCGTTGCATCTTTGGGTAATTTATCAAGGCAAAGCTCGAGCGCTGGTTGGCTGACCATACCTAATGTTGTTGCATTTACTAGAAGTTTAACACCTGAAAGAGCGTCTTCGCGCCCCCCCCACGGAATGACCCTTATTCTATTGTCGTCAATTTCTTGCAACAAACAAACGGCCCGCTCCTGGGTCCTGTTAATAAGCTTAATTTCTGGAACGCCCACATCAAGCAAGCTGACAATGGCTGCGCGCGCTGCGCCTCCAGCACCAATTATCACAGTAGGACAATTATCCGCCCGCCAGCTCTTAGTGGAATTTCGGAGGTTTTTTAAAAAACCATGCCCGTCTGTATTAGAGCCGATTATCCTATTTTTATTATCAAAATAAATAGTGTTGACCGCTCCTATTTTTTTTGCTGAAGCATCCACCTCGTCAACCAACTTCATAGCACTTTCCTTATGCGGAACAGTTAAATTAATACCCGTAATATTATCCCCCTTTAGGCTATTAATAAAACCAGGCAGTTCATTCTTGGCTATATGAAATGGGACATAGTCGCCAAGAATATTATATTTTTTCAGCCAATAAGAATGCAATCGAGGGGACAAGCTATGAGATATAGGGTCGCCAACAACACCGACAATTTTTACGTCAGGGTTTCTCATTCCACTTTTCCTTTATCATATTTTTTTTTGAGGTTTACAATCGCAACAGACGTTTCTTCAATAGACCGGCGAGTTACATCCACAATAGGCCATCCCATCCTGTTGAACAGTCGGCGCGCTTCTTTAACTTCTTCTTTGACACGCACTTCATCTATGTAGTCTGTGGTTTTGTCCTCTTTTAGCATAAGAAGTCGGCTTCTACGGATCTGAACTAACCTATCAACGCTGTTTACCAGACCCACGATGAACTTTCCCTTAGACTGTTCGAGCTCTAACGGAAGTGGATGACCTGGGACAATAGGTATATTAGCAGATTTATACCCGCGGTTAGCAAGATAAATACACGTTGGTGTTTTGGACGTTCGCGATACGCCTAGTAAAATTATATCTGCCTCAGCCAAACCATCGGCTATTTGTCCATCGTCATGGGCAAGTGTGTACTGAATGGCATCAATACGTTCAAAGTATGCCTTATCCATCTGATGTTGAAGCCCGGGTCTTTCCGTTGGTGGCTCTCCAAGATGTCGGCCAAGTTCGCGAATTATGCCATGAAGAACAGAAATATATGGCCACTTATTTTTTTTACAGGCGCCAACTAGCACCTCTTCTATTTCATGGTCTACCAGAGTAAACATTACAATCCCGGGGTTATCTTTCATCTCCTCGATAAGTCGCTCCATATGGCGTGCCGTCCTAATCATTGGCCAGTAGTGTTTGATGGGCTCTATTCCAGGAAATTGCACTAAAGAAGCTTTAGCTACCTGCTCAAGGGTATCGCCGGTAGAATCGGAAACCAAATGAAGATGAAGTTTTGTCATTTAAATATTTTCTCATTTTGAACGATATAATTAAGTGAATAGTGGGGATAAATAGCTATATTTACAATAATTTTATTTTTTATACCCGTTATTCATTTTTAGTACCTAATAGCTTAACCTGTTAGTACATTATTTTTTGCGGATTTATAATTATTAGACCATAACAATATTTCTAGCTTTTTGCTATCATTCAAGATATGAAAGCAATTGAATTTAGAGCATGTTGTTTATATTTTTGTCAAAATATATATATATAAACTCTTGTTGATAAATGTGGTACTTCCTGTTGATAGTATTTAATCCTTGCTTTTCATAGGCTCTACTAACAACTACAATACTTATATATTTATTTAGTATAAGTAGTAAAACCCGTGGATAACTATTTTGAAAAATGTAAACGCAAGTAGTGAAAAACTTCTAATAAGAACGCTTAAAGGCGAAGTCGCTGAAAGAGTGCCATTCTGGTTTATGAGGCAGGCAGGTCGTTATTTACCAGAATATATGAAGTTAAGAGCAAAAGCAGGATCGTTTTTAGATTTAGCCTATAATCCAGATTTTGCAACAGAGGTAACATTACAACCTTTGAGAAGATTTAATATGGATGCTGCTATATTATTTTCAGATATTCTAGTAATTCCTCACGCATTAGGACAAGAGTTGGCATTCAAAGCAGGAGAGGGTCCCGTTTTAACGCCTGTAAACGATATTAAGACATTAGAAGCTCTTTCCATGGAAGGTATGCATGATCATTTAAGTCCTGTGTACCAAACCATTACTAATTTATCAAAAAAGATGCCAAGTGGTGTTGCCTTAATTGGATTTGCCGGTGCTCCTTGGACTGTTGCTACTTATATGGTGGGTGGTCGCGGCTCAAAAGATCAAGCTAGCACTAGGCTTATGGCTTATCAAGATAGAGAGACATTTTCAAAACTTATTACCCTTTTGATTAATTCAACTTCTGAGTATTTAATTAAACAAGTAGATCATGGCGCCGAAGCGCTACAAATATTTGATAGTTGGTCAGGGTCTCTTCCCGCCGGGGAGTTTATTACTTGGTGTGTAGAGCCAGTTCAAAAAATTATTGAAAATATTAGGAAAGTTTACCCTGCTGTACCAATCATTGGCTTTCCTAAAGGCGCCGGTGCCAAACTGAAGAATTATATTAAAAAAACAAAGGTTACGGCAGTTAGTATTGATACATCGATGTCAACATCTTGGGTTCGTAGCACTATTCAACCACTTTGTACTGTTCAGGGTAACCTAGACCCTCTTTTGCTGGCAAGTGGTGGTATTGCCCTGGAGAACGCGGTTTATCACATTCTTGACCACTTAAAAGACGGAGGGCACGTATTTAACCTTGGTCATGGTATCATTCCTCAAACACCTACAGAGAATGTGAAATTAGTTTCTGATATTATTTTAAACTATAGAAGATAGAGTTTTTAGTGATGTACGTTATATTTACAACCTTTACTCCTCTTGCAGGTAAATTTTAAAAATAGGCCTATAAATGATTGATAGTTTAATTAGTTTTTTTCAAGAATACTATTTGTGGTTATTATCGTTCCATATCATATTCGTGATTAGTTGGATGGCTGGTATGTTTTATCTGCCACGTTTATTTGTTTATCATACGCGGCTTAAAAGGGGCAGCATTGCATCCGAAATGTTTAAGGAGATGGAACGTAAACTAATGCGAATAATTATTAACCCGGCTATGATCGCGGCTTGGGTTTTCGGTATTGCCCTGTCTTTTGGTCAAGATAGTTGGTCTGATGGCGGTTGGTTTTATATTAAATTAGCAGCCGTTATTTTGATGTCGGGGTTTTATGGCTGTTTATCTAAATGGCGGAAGGCATTTGAAAAGGATAACAATCAGCATACTGAAAAATACTTTCGTTTAATGAATGAGGTGCCCACGGTATTGATGATTATAATTGTTTTTGTTGTTTTTCTTAAACCGTTTCAATAAAATAAAAATCCTCTTTGAATATGATTAGAAATACAGTAGGATCTAAAAATTCAATGTATCGCCTGATATATAAAACTCCTTTTATTCATTAACTTCTTGAACTTCTCTCAAAATTAACTCCCTATAAATCACCATGTTTGGATACTCACCATGAACCTATTGGATCTAAAAAAGAAGGCACCGGCCGATCTTTTGATATTAGCCGAAGACAATGATGTTGAAAATGCCAGCACAATGCGAAAGCAAGAGCTAATGTTTGCCATTTTGAAGGCTTTTGCAGGGCGAAATGAAGAAATTTCGGGTGGCGGAGTTGTAGAAGTATTGCAGGACGGCTTTGGTTTTTTAAGATCTCCAGAATCGAACTATCTTCCTGGACCAGATGATATTTATGTGAGTCCGAGCCAAATTAGACGTTTCGGCCTGAGAACCGGAGACACTGTTGAGGGGCTTATACGTGCGCCCAAAGAAGGAGAGCGCTATTTTGCATTGCTTAAAGTTGCGCAGGTAAATTATAAAGATCCAGATGCAAGTAAACATAAGGTTCACTTTGACAGTCTTACGCCACTTCATCCTGATAGAAAATTTAGGCTCGACCGCACCGATGTTACATTAAAAGATAAATCTACCAGAGTAATTGATCTTGTTGCCCCAATAGGTTTTGGACAACGTGCAGTAATTGTTGCCCCGCCAAGAACGGGTAAGACAGTTCTCATGCAAAATGTCGCTCATGCCATAAAGGAAAACCACCCAGACGTATTTTTGATTGTTCTGCTAATTGATGAGCGCCCAGAAGAAGTTACTGATATGCGTCGCTCAGTTATTGGTGAGGTTGTAAGTTCTACTTTTGATGAGCCTGCTAGTCGTCATGTTCAGGTTGCAGAAATGGTCATAGAAAAAGCAAAACGCTTAACAGAAAACAAACACGACGTTGTTATTCTTCTTGATAGTATCACCCGTCTAGCTCGTGCTTACAACACGGTCATTCCAAGTTCTGGAAAAGTGCTAACTGGTGGTGTTGACGCCAACGCTCTGCAGAGGCCAAAACGGTTCTTCGGAGCGGCACGTAACGTTGAGGAGGGCGGCTCTTTAACTATTATTGCAACAGCACTCATTGATACTGGTAGCCGCATGGATGAAGTTATTTTTGAAGAGTTTAAGGGTACAGGGAACTCTGAAATTGTTCTTGATCGCAAGGTAAGTGATAAACGGATCTTCCCAGCCATTGATATAACTAAATCTGGAACACGAAAAGAAGAGCTTTTGCTTGATGCAGGCACACTGGCAAAAATGTACGTGCTCCGTCGTATTCTTATGCCAATGGGATCCATAGATGCAATTGAGTTTCTTATTAATAAACTCAAAGAGACTAAAGATAATGAAGAGTTTTACAGCTCAATGAATAATTAATTAATTAATATTATAAAAAGGTTTTATATTTGACGGTTCTTTTATAGGCTGTCTTTTGATATGTTCTCAGCTTTAATAAAAAGATAAAACTTAGGGATTATTTTTATGTCTACTTCGGAGCCCCGCGAACCAAGCTTCCTTGACGCTTTAATACCAGTCATTGCGTTAGTCAGCATGCTAAGTCTTTCAGTTTATTTGTATGGTGACGGATCGTCAAGCGGAGCGAACCAAATTGCCCTTATTATGGCGGGTAGTGTTGCTCTAATTATTGGTGTAAAAAACGGCCATAAATGGCGTGATATTGAAAAAGCTATAGCTCAAGGAATAGCTAATACATATGGTGCTATTCTTATCCTAATGGCTGTTGGTATGCTCATAGGCTCCTGGATAATCTCTGGAACAGTCCCGGCTATGATTTATTATGGCTTACAAATTCTGAACCCCACCTTTTTCTATTTTACTGCCTGTATTCTTAGCGCTATTACCGCCATCAGCATAGGGAGTAGTTGGACTGTTGCCAGCACAATTGGCATTGGCCTAATGGGGATTGCTTCAGGCCTTGGTCTAGAGCCTGAAATAACAGCAGGGGCGATTATTTCAGGGGCATATTTTGGTGATAAAATGTCGCCACTTTCAGACACGACTAACCTTGCGCCAGCTGTTGCTGGAACAGACCTCTTTACACATATTCGTCACATGACATGGACTACTATACCCTCAATTAGTGTAGCTATAGTTCTGTATCTTATTCTTGGTTTATCTAGCGATATTAGTTCCGTTGACGTAGATCTTAGCGACCAACTTACCCTTATTGAAAACAACTTCACTATTGGAGTCTATTTATTTTTACCCCTGGTTGTTGTTTTTGTTTTGGCCATCAAAAAGAATCCAGCCTTTCCTACTTTAGTTATTGGTACTATTACGGGCATTGCAATGGCCGTTATTTTTCAGTCTGACGTGATTATTAAATTTGCTGAGGCTGGCGGGCGGAGCGATATCATAACTATACTTGACGGGATATGGAGAGCACTTTTCGCCGGATTTTCCTCAAATACCGGTGATTTACAAATGGATGAACTATTAAGTCAGGGCGGAATGGCTGGAATGATGGATACTATATGGCTCGTTATGTGTGCGATTACCTTTGGGTCTATCATGGAGAGGCTTGGCCTCTTGAAAAGGTTAGTAATTGGATTGATAGGGATGGCTCAAACGACGGGCTCGCTTATATTTGTTACCGCCCTTACATGTATAGGGGTTAATATCCTAGCAGCGGATCAATATATTGCCATCGTACTTCCGGGGCGGATGTATAGACTAGAGTTTAAGCGGCGGAATCTTGCCGCAAAAAACCTATCAAGGGCCCTTGAAGATACTGGTACCGTAACGTCAGTTCTAGTGCCTTGGAATACATGCGGAGCATTTTTTGCAAGTACTCTAGGTGTGGCTACATTTGCATACGCTCCTTATTGCTTTTTTAATTTAATTAGTCCGATTACATCCGTTTTGTATGGGGTTTATAACTTTAAAATTTCGCCAATCAATCCAGACGAAATTCTTGCAGACTAGATTGGTATCCTTTTAATTGATTATATTGCAGTAGAGATTTGGTCCTTCCAATTGAAGAAGATACTTCTTTGTTTCTATTCTCTCACTGGCTGATAATTTTGCAATATGTTTCTTTTTCCCTATAACCCTGTGGCAGGGAATTAGAATTGGTATTGGGTTTTTTCCACAGGCCATACCTACGGTAGGCGGATGCGAATTTATCATTTGCGAAACCTTGCTATATGTTAAAAACTTTCCATAGGGGATCTTTGCGATAGCTTGCCAAACTTTTTTTTGATAAATGGTGCCGGGGGGATTTAGGGGCAAGTCAAATTTTAGGTCGTCCCCATCAAAATAATATTCTAATAATTTTTTTGTTTCCAATAATAACGGGGTCTTTTTTTGAAATGGTGACCAACCCCAATCTATGGATACAAGTTTCTCGTTCTCTTCACTTATTGTTAG
>ENA-OSJC01000524-OSJC01000524.1-marine-metagenome-genome-assembly--contig:-NODE-524-length-36957-cov-5.194089_pt1 | contig 36957 bp, 43 predicted proteins | sample MGYA00237885_ERZ534234 | MGnify/ENA primary metagenome ERZ534234 (study PRJEB26413, sample SAMN06343907) | marine metagenome | isolation source: coastal waters | place: Atlantic Ocean: West Antarctic... | reverse complement strand
TGTACATAAGATATATATATTTTTTATGAAACAGAAGATGAATCTATTATCGGTGAAATAGAATCCGATAATTATTTCACTGTATTATACAATAATTTACGATAATTTACCTATATAAATCTGTCATCCTAAATGGATGTTCAAGAGTGATATATCTTAGTTTAGCAATTAAGTTCGTTTGTAAACCGACTAGAGCGATCGCCGAAATAAAATCAATCGCTGTTCTCGTTGCATCTCTCATTTTAACATTCAGTAATTTTTCTATCAACTGACTCAGATATTTATGTAAGAAATACCATGTAATCGTCAATACAATCACGTGTAAGATAATCTCAGCTAAGATTTGGTAATTTGATTCCTCAATAAGTTTGTCTTCTTCTAATGATGTAAATGAATGATCTATCAATGGAGCCAAGAATATCAATACAATCACATAAATTGATGAAAATACAGATAATCTTACTAAGATATTATCAAATGGATTCATTATATAATTTACAATATTTTAATATTATCTGATAATGAAATCTTAAATTGTAATTCTTCAGAATCACTTGAGAAATCACACGGTCTTAAGATTGACCAATCTGTTTCTGAATCCAATATATCACATCGTGTATAGATATAGCCTAATAATGCGCTACACCAGAAACGACTTGTCTTTTGTTTATCATGATCTTTGCGAAATAATGCCTCAATAAAATCAGAGGGAACAATATCATATGGTTTATCATAAACTACTTTGTGTATTTCTTCTAATATAGTATCATTGAAAGGTGATTCATCGTTGACTCTTCTTACATAGATCTGACTATTATCTTTTGCATAATTCTGATATATTTCTTCAAAGGGAGTTATCTGAACACCTAATTTCTTTTTACCATCCTGAGGATCTTCCTCCTCCTCTAATCCGGATTCCCATACATAATATCCCTTTAGTGACGGATGAATAAATTTTGGGTCTTTTATGACCATTCCTACATGTGTAAATTCGCTATGAGTAAAACGTTTAATCAGAGAAGAGAATAAAGACTTTCCACCATAACTGAATAATAAGATATCTCCTGTTTTCAAATCAAACTGACTCATTTATTATAATATTTAAAGATTTTATTCTTATAGTAAGTAGGATAATGAATAATTATCAACTGAATACCAATTGGTGTCTATGGTATCATTCCATTAATGATACCAGTTGGAAAAATAGTAGTTATAAAAACTTATATACGATAAGCAATTTATATGATATCAAATCTATCAATGATATTATTCAAAAAATTCATTTACAAAACGGAATGTTTTTTATCATGAGGGAAGACATTTTTCCTACATGGGAAGATCCCGATAATCGTGAAGGATGTTGTATATCATTCAAGATACCAGGACAAGTCTTAGTCGACCAGTGGACAATGATCATGAATCTGATTCTAACTGAGGATATTCTAAAAGATAAAGAAAAATCTAATAGCATCAATGGTATATCAATCGCCCCCAAGAAAGAATTCAATATTGTTAAAATATGGTTAAGAGAAAATGATGAAAATTATGACGAATGGATGAAGGAATATGAACCTTTCTATACTAAAGAAAAGGCGCTCCTTAAGAAGCATGAATTATCAGATTAGAAATCTTCAATTGTGAATTATCAGATTAGATATCATCCTTAATTATTAATTTTTCTTACGCTTTGTTTTCTTCTTACGCTTTGTTTTCTTCTTACTCTTTGTTTTCTTCTTACGCTTAGTCTTGATCTTTCTTTTCTTTGATCTTGTCTTTCTTTTCTTTTTCCTTTTACCCGCGCCTGATTGTTGAAATTGTTGAAATTGAATTTCAACAAAAGTGCCAACGAATTCTTCTAAACTGATATTTTGAATTTCTTCTTCTGTTTTACCAACTTGTAAAAGATGGTCTACAACGGAATATAATTGTTGAACGTTAAATGCTTGTTTATCTGAACCAGTTGCTTTACTGGCTCCATCTCTTGCGGTTGATTTTCTGTCACTCTCCCTCTCAAACTCCTCAGTTTCCTCCATAAATTTTTCATTTAAATATTTTATTAATCTTGTTGTCTTCGGGTCAGCAGCAATTTCATCTAACGATTTATCAAAAGGCGACCTTTTGGGCACGTTTCTTTTTGGTGGCATTATATAGTTTATAATATATAGTTTATAATATTTTTAGTTTAATTTAAAATTTAATTTCATTTTACAAACTATACTAATGAAAGATTATTATCGTATTTTAGAATTATCTAAAGAGTGCTCTGAAACTGATATTAAGAAAGCCTATAAGAAATTAGCATTTCAATATCATCCTGACAAAAATAGTGCTGATGATGCCGAAGATAAGTTCAGAGAAATATCAGAAGCATATGATATCTTATCAAATGCAGATAAAAGAAGAATGTATGATAATTTCGGATATGATTCTGTATCCGGTGATATCCCTCAGATTAATCCTTTGGATCTGTTTCAGAGTCTTTTCAATGTAGATTTCACAGGATTAGGTGAAGGCATGAATAGTAATATCTTTGTCTTCTCAGATTTATCATCAATGCCTTTTGGTCCATTACAGCATAAGATGACATATAATCTTGAATGTTCCTTAGAAGAATTATATCATGGAACACAGAAAGAATTTCATATTCCTCATTTATCTAGGAAAGATAATGGTGAAGCAGTTCAGAAGTCAACCAAATATGTTATCAATGTCAAAAGAGGTTCTCGGAACGGAGATAATATCGTTGTTAAAGAAGGAGGTAATTATATTCCGCAATTGAATGTAACTGAGGATTTGGCGATCCAAATCGTTGAAGTAGATCATCCCAGATTTAAGAGGAAAGGCAATGATTTATATGTTGTTGAAGGTCTTACCTTATGCGAGGCATTAACAGGTATAGATATAAATATCACTCATTTAGATGGTCCTTTACAAGTTAAAATATCGGATATCGTGAAACCCAATCAGATGTTCCAAGTATTTAATAAAGGGATGCCTATTAAGCATGATAATAAATCATTGGGAAACGGTTATGAAACTGAGTATGGTAATCTAATCATTGATTTACAAATTGAATTTCCTGAATCATTAGGTTCCAAGCAAAAAGATTATCTTAAGAAGATTTTAGTTCAATTAGAACGAAAACCTGAAGAAGGAAAATTAGTTCACGCATACTATTACAAAGGGAAAGAAGAAGTTGCCAAAGAATTAATGAATGATGAAGAAGAAGGTGGTAATGGTTGTATTCAACAATAAGACTTTTTTCCTTTGCTTGCATAAATTTGATTTTTAGTATTCGTTATAAATTTTATCAAAATGGATTTCCTTAAGGATTTACTTGAATTAAATAATGTAATCTATTTGACAAAACTTGCTGAAAAACAAAATTTAGACGAAGATGGATCAGAACAATTCATTCAGAAGTATAATAAACGCAATAATCGTTTATTCAAACCATGTAAAAAATATAAAATAGATGAATACCAAATAAAAGTTGAAAGATATCAATTATCTCCGTCTTCTTCTCGTCTTTGACTTACGTTTCTTAGTAGATTTTCTCTTTTTAGTATACTTTCTTTTCTTTGATTTTCTTCTTCTTTTTCCGCCGCCTCCGAGTCCTTTTTCGTTCCATCGGTCCAATCTCCAGGTCTTTGTTGGGTGTTCCTTTTCATCCCCATATTTTTGGGCTGCGGCTCTGTTGGCTGTGGCCGCGTCATCTTTTTGCGTAAACCATTCAGGCTCAGGCATCTCTCCGCGCCGCTCCACCTCCCAGGCCTCTGTAGCGTATTTATCCCCCATAGCGTATTTATCCTTCACCAGCAGTTCGGCCGCCTCAAAACCCATATTTTCATCTTCTGTCAATGTCACGTCCTCCCCCTCATATACTTCGTATCGTCCCTCCCGCGGTAGATCCGGAGTTGGATTCACTGATGTCGATTGCGTGGGTTCAAGCACCCACCTTTGTGCATCAGACACATCTATTCCCATCGCCGTCTGCTGGCGTTTCTCGAAAAGCGGACGCATCTTCCTCTCTTCTTCTTTCAAAAGTTCATCAGCTTCAGTGTGTTTGAAATGAGACGCGAGTTCAGTGGCCGTCCACCCATTGTCGTCTCTTTTTTCTAGATCAGCCCCTGCATCTATCAGTTTTTTAATGTAATCCACATGACCATTTTTGGCCGCTGCCATAAGCGCGGTGAGTCCATTATTGTTTTGAATATTCACATCTGCTCCCTTTTTCAAAAGCTTATCAAACACCAGGTCGCACATCGGGGTGTTGGGTTTCGGGAAGTTCGTCGCCGTTATGAGTGCTGTACTACCATCTGTATCTTTAACATCAATATCAAAATTGGTTTGTTCGAATAGTAGATTTAAAGTTTTCAAATTAAACTTTCGCGCCCAGAAGACCAAATGAAGGGGTGGCATCCCGAGTATTGAAGGAATCCCCTCTTTCACATCATCCAGTTGTTTTGTTTTAAGTCTGTCGCCGAGGAGTTTTAATGTTTCAGGAATTGTGTAAGTGTTGTTTACTATTATTGAACCAAGTGTATCTTCCATTATTTATATATATATAAATAATTTGCGTTAAAACACAAATATAATTATCTAATTTTAAGTTGGGTAGGACAAGAATGATATTTTTTATAGACTTTGAATCCTATTCCGCTGGTGATCACAACCATTAATGGTGAAACAAATAAATTAGGATGAAAATCCATTCATTCACACAACATGATGAAAACAAGTTCAGTAACTGTGTCCCTTCTTTAGGTATATCCTTTTTGGATATATTCTTCTTTAGGTTGATTAAAAAATGGTTTCATTGGTTTTCGTGTGAAATAAGTCTTTAACGTAGGTTTTTTACAATAGATTAAGTTAAGTTAATCTTCTATAAATAATAACTTTCATCCCTAAAGGATCATCGTCAATACCTGTTGAAAAATCATGATCAGATGACAAAGAGTAACCGAATTTATCTTGAAAACATAAATTACATATTTTTTTATTATGATACTTACCACACCCTTGAAATTTATATAAGATATTTCTATTATGATCTACAGATAATGATTTTTCACACATATCACATTGTGAATGACTCATTGAATAACAGATTCCCATATAAATTACATATTGATTTTATTAAGTAAGGATTCATGAACAAATAATTTTTCTGTTTTAAATGAATCACTCTCATTTTTATATCTTGTTTTTTGAGACTGAGAAGCTGACCTATGAACTTTTTTTTCCCATACAGGGACAAAATCGGGTGGAGCAGTTACCTCTGAAATAAAAACAAAATTATTTTTAGACCATCTTCTCATTACATCCCAGAATTTTTCATTATCAAAAACATCGTAATGTTTTGTATCGGTTCTATATTTAATCGGAAACTTCATGTTCTGATACGGTGGATCACAGTAAATCAATTTATTTTTGGGTTTCAGAGTAAGATAAGATGAACACTTAAATGATACATTTTGGATACGAGGTTCATTTTTTGATAGTGAATTAAGTGCTTCTTGGAGAAAGTTTTCATTTTTATCATTTTTATATTTATCAACGTATCCTGAGAAAAATTTACCTCCGAAACTCATATTGAATCCTACGAATGCCTTCAATGAATTAGGACTGACTAATTCTTTACACTCTTGATAAAGTTTCTCATCTATTTCTTTGGGTGGATGAAACGTGTGATTCTGAACTTCATGCCATAACTGAATTAAATCTGGATGATAATCTGAGGCAGAGCATTTATAATCACCGTTCATTTCCATGAGAACATTAAGTGCTCCACAGAATGGTTCAACATATCCCGTCACCTTATCAGGGGGAACTAATCGTTTCATAGTTGCCGATAATTCTTTACATAAAAAATACTTTCCTCCCATATATTTCATTTATTCTTGCTAAGAAAAAAATTTTATTTTTTTATCTTTTTATATTTTTTATCTTTTTGTTTTTGTTTTGTTTTTAGTGACGACAATCCTTGATATGTCCAGCGAGCGAAGTTTTCATGAACAATTTATCACATTGAGGGCACGGCACTCGGAAGTGGTAGTTGTATTCTGTCTTAAGATACCACTCTCCACCGCAGGAGCACGAATATTCTGCGGGATAGTGTTTCCTAGCATGTTGCTGAGCAGCTTGTTTTTTCGGGTAGACCTTGGTGTAATCGGTGCACTCGGGATGAATACATGAGAATCCGAGTCCATTCCCCCTGATCTTGTTGTTCCATTTCTCCGGCCTCTTGTTCAGTTGAGGCTGAACGATGGTTTTGTTCTTGTGTGGACGCCTCCCTCCACATCCGTGAACTGCCCAAGCCGGTTTGTCTGTGCCTTTCTTTGGCGCACACGGCTCACACGAAATAGCCCTTTCTTGGATGACGGGTTGAACCCACTCGGAGAGAATTTGCTTGCGACGCATGACAGAGGAAGACATGGTTCAGGTTTTGATTGGTTTTGATTGACTTTGATTGACTTTGATTGACTTTGATTGACTTTGATTGATCTTTAATGAATCAAGATCAAAGTTTAATCAAATTTATGATTCAGCGAAAAAAATTTTCAGATAAAAATAATATTCTAGATAAATATAAATGACAGATAAGTTAACAAGTTTTTCTTTTGTAAATGATATTTCATTAAGTAACGATAAAACACAATGTAATCCCTTTGATAATTCAAATAATATGGGCAATTATTTTACACAGTGCTCAAAGGATCAACAGTCGGCATTATGGGGATCAAATAAACCTGCTCCCGATAAATGTGAACAAAATCCTAAAGAAGGAATCCCATGTCATAATCTATGGAATAATCAGACCAGACGGAAAGGCGTTGTTTCTTATGAAAGATAAATCTTATTTAAATAAAACTAAGATACTATTAATAAATGTCTATCAAATGTAAATATATCACGAGTGATAAATTAACTGTAGATAGATTAAATTTTAAGTCTTATCAGTGCGATGATATGAGTATTACTAAATCATCTGATAAAACATACATTGAGAATAACAAATTAGATAAAGATCATCCTTGTCTTGGATATGTTCAGGTACATTATCTTAAGAATCCATTGCTATATGTGACGACACCTATCATGAAGTGTTTATTTGGTGTTCAGAAGAAGGGTCAGAATAATTTTCAGATGAATTTACAATTTACGGATTTAGAAGAAGACCCTCATATGAAACAATTCTTTGATTTTATTCAGCAATGTGAATTCGCTGCAATGAAGCATTTAGGATTAACATCGGATGATGCTGATAGATTTGCTTCTCAGATCTATTATGATAAAAATGAAATGTATGAACCGAGTTTGCAGGTGAAATTGCCGTTTCATTATAATCAATTCTTGACGGATTTATATGCTGATTTTTCATCGGGTGTAAATATATTTACGATTAAGAAATTTCAGAACATGGAGTGTGATCTATATATTGATAAAGTTTGGCGAATGAATGATAAATTCTACATGAAATGGAAATGTAAGATCATTCATATAGTCTAATCAATAATTAATTCTTCATCACATAAAGGACATGCTTTTTTCTTAAGGAACCATGTATAAAGACATTGTGTATGATAAATATGACCACATCTAATTAAAGATACATTTTCTCCTTCTTCAAATCTCTCTAGGCAGATAATACATTCATGTCCGATTAAATTTTTTTCAATGACATAATCACTGATATCTTTTGGTGGTTCATTTCTTTTTTCTCTTATCCTATCAAGGCATAAGCGATTCATAATTGACATGAAAGCCATATAACATAGTATAACTAAATATAGTTTTAAATTTAAAAAGATAATATTAAATTTAGTAAATGAAACGTAGAATGAGTTTCAAATCCAAAGATGATCCTATGTTAATTCAATCTTTAAGTGATGATCAATTGTATCGGGGTAAAAGAAGAGCAAGTATTCCTAATAATTTCTCAATACATCAAAAAGAATCGTTAAAAGATGTCGGAACGAGTAATGGAAAACCTATCTTAAGAAGAAAAATTATTGAGTTTGAGGGTGATGGGCCTCTAGGAATAATCTTCAAGGATAAGGATAAACTGATGTGTGTTAAATCAATTATGAAAGGTTCTGTCGCCTCAGAGTATTCTGAACTGAATGAAGGGATGATAGTTTCTCAGATTAATGATGTAAATTGCTCAGAATTGGGATATTTTAAGTCAATGGAATGTTTAGGAAAACTATGGAGAGAGAAATCATGTGTAACATTACATTTCAAATACGAAGATGTAAATGATATCATTAATACGCCTGTAAATAATCCAATCTATAAATTCTTAGAGGATGCCGATTGTGAGGAGTTTTATGATTGTTTTGTTGAGTTGGGAGCAACTGAATTAGATGATTTACAATTTATTGAGTATGATGATTTAGTAAAGATGAATATTCCTCTATTGAAAAGACGGAAACTACACGTGCTATTGTCAGAGGATAAATCAAAGGATAAATCTCAGTTAAAAGTTTATTTCAATCCTACTTTGACAGAAAAAGACAAAGAGAGCGAGATAGAGAGATTAACAAAACTTCATTCACATAAATTTTTTATTGAAGTTATTGAGACAGATAACTTTGTAGCAAACGATGTATGATGCGTTTTTCTTAAGAAGATATCTTCTATGGTATGAAATAATGAGTATTTTATTACATTCAGATATAGATCATAAGAAAATAAACTATTCTAAACCTGAGAAGCAGGGTCAAATTTATTATTCGGCGATTAATTATGATAATTCGCCTTTTTATTTACAGACATCGAAGATGGTTTGTAAGAAGTCGGGTGATGAAATATGCAAAATGAAAAACGCCGTATTAGAGATGGATAACAGTACTATGGATTTTGGATTTTATGATACATTATTGAATCTAGATGAAAGAAATGTGAAGAAGACGCATGAGAATAACAAGGATTGGTTCGGTAAAGATATTCCTTTAGAAGTAATTGATAATATGTATAAGCGGTCGTGTAAACCTGTAAAAAAAAGCAGTAAGCCCAATTTCTCATTTAAGATTCCGATGATTAAGGATAAAGTTCAGTGTCATATCTATGATCAAAAGAAAGTCTGTGTTGATATTGGTCAATTGAAAGAGGGGACAGAAGTAATCTGTATTTTACATGTTAGAGGATTAAAGTTCTTGAAGCAACATTATTATTGCGATTGTTATATTTCACAGATAAAGGTATTTTCACCCGACCAATCTACATTTACTAGATTAGATACATATTCTTTCAATGATAAAGCTGAAGAAGAAGCAGAATTATTAGAATTAGAAAAAGAATTACTGTTAGATCCGGATTATATTGAAAGTATTCGGAATAAAGAAGTTGAACGAGAAAAGATTCAGAAAGAATTAGATTTGGCGAAAAGTAATTTACTTTCTCAACAGGAATTGGTTGGATCATTAGAACAGAAGTTGAGCGAATTTTAATGTATTTTCTTTGAAATTTTTTTTTATTTTGTATATATATAAAATGGGATTTGATTTAACGAGTTGGTGTAATGATAATCAGAATATATGCATTTTCTTATTAGCTTTAGTTGTCCTTCAGTGCTCTGGATATTTGACTAAGGTTCTAAACATGCTTGGTTTAGAGGGTTTTGAAGTAGGCGATTTGTCTGTTGAAACTATCGGAGATGACGCATCCGCTGGAGTTGGTCAAATCGCTGCTTCGGAACCCTTAGGTGAGAATGAATCTCAACAGGCTGTCACCGGTCTAGGTAGAACCCCGTCCTCGTGCTATCCTCAGCAAAAGTTGAAACCGGAGGACTTACTACCGACCGATGAAAGTAAGGCTATTCAGGAGTTTAACATTGCCAAACCGGTCGGTGAGGGTGTTCTTCAGGGTGTCAACATGTTAGATGCCAGTTATCATGTCGGTGTCAACACCGTTGGTCAGAGTTTAAGAAACGCGAACAGACAGGTAAGATCCGAACCACCTAATCCGCAGGTTAATGTCAGTCCGTGGATGAACACTACGATCGGTCCTGATCTCCCTCGCAGACCATTAGAAGTAGGTGAATCGTGTCCTTCTGCTTAAATTATAATATTCTAAATTTGATTATCTATTTAAAAATATCCATAGTAACTATACTAAATGGATACTGAAACTAAATTTAAGGCAAACCCTTATAATTCTAAAAATAAATTAATTACTCGTGAAAATATCTTGTCAATCATGAAATCTCTTGGTATTCATGATATGACAATTACTAATTTAGATTTATATCAACGGGCTTTTATTCACAAATCTTACTGTGAGATGAAAGATTACGAAGAATATTCTAGACCCGATGATTGTTTAGACTTATTTAAGGTATCATATGAAACACTGGAGTTTATTGGTGATTCTTTCTTAGGTAATATCATTGCGAACTATTTATACAAACGATACTTTATTTCTCACAAAGAAGAAGAAGGATTTCTAACAAAACTTAAGATAAGATTTGTTTGCGGCGAACAATTAGCTTATCTGTCGGCGCAACTTGGCTTAGGTCAGTATATGATTATTTCCAAGCATATTGAAGATAATTGTGAAGGTCGTAATAATACAAATATGTTAGAAGATGTCTTTGAGGCTCTTCTCGGGGCGATGTATCATGATACAGGTGATTTCAAATTAGTTGAAAAATTTATTATTCAGACGATTGAAAAATATGTAGATTTTGGTGATGTTATTTTAAGAGATAATAATTACAAAGACCAAATCTTAAGATATTTTCAGCATAATTATAAAGTTCATCCAACCTATAAGACAGAAAAAAACGAAGACAATACCTATAGTTGTAAGTTATTTAAGGGTGATGAATATATTGAGACAGGATATGGTCATAGTAAGAAAAAATCAGAGCAGGATGCATCAAGAAAATCCCTGATAAAATTTCGTGTTCTTTCTGAATAAATTATAATGATTCTTATTATAAATGTCAGAAGAAGAACAATTACCTAGATCTGAAGATGAAGATGGAATGGCCCCGGAACCTGATCCATCTGAAGAAGAACCTGATCAATCTGAAGACGAACCTGATCAATCTGAAGATGAACCTGAGGATGAGGATCCCAGTTCCGAGATTATTCAGATAGAAGATTTAGATAATAAGACAGTTTCTCAGCACCGGAAGGCATTCGTGAAATGGATTAATGAAGATTTTTATGAAAGATTAAAGGAATTGAAACCCGAATCATCTCTTAAGATTTATCAGCTTTTAGTTCAGAATTATTTAGCGATTAATACACCTTACCGAGGATTATTAGTTTATCATGGATTAGGAACAGGTAAAACCGCCACGGCAGTCTCTTTGGCTGAAGGATTATCGGGTCAGATGAGAATCAATACTTTGTTACCCGCCTCCCTAGAGACTAATTTCATCGGTGAAATTATGGGAGATCCTGTCAAGGGTAAAATGGGATGGGGTAAAGATGAATTAAATATTGATAATCTCTGGTCATTTGTTAAGTTATCTGATATTGATGAAGATTTTAAGGATAACTATAAATTAGATGGAAAAGTATTACGTAAGATACAGAACGCCACTGTCAGAGAGTTGAAGAAAAAAAATGATGATAAATCATTAGAAAAGAAGGCAAAATCAATTAGAGGATTTTTTATTCCGGATAAGTCTGGTAAAAAACTAGATGAATTAGAAGTAGAAGAAAGAGAATTCGTGATTCAAGAGATTAATTATTTGATTCGGACGAAGTATAATTTTATTCATTACAATCCTTTTCCAAAGGTTAAGTCATCGGCGATAGATGAATTTCAAGGTTCGGATGAAGAAGATGAAGATAGATATCTTTTAGATGAAGAAGAAAAGAAATCCGTTGAGACAAACAATAAGTTAATAGTCAAGGATTTAGAACGAAGATTAAAATTCAATAAGAAAAATTTCAATGTGAATTCACCGTTTTATGGCGAGTGTGTTATTATTGATGAAGTTCATAATTTTGTTCGTGAAATATTAAATCCTGCTTCAAAACCATCCAAGATTTTTTATGAATGGATCGTAAATGCCGAAAATGTTAAGTTGGTATTCTTATCGGGAACACCTGTTATCAATAAACCTTCGGAAATTGCCGTCCTCTATAACATGTTGAAGGGTCTAATCAAGATATATACTTTTACGATTAAGTCAGATATGAGTCCAGAGATAGTCACTAAAAAAATGAATGAATTCTTTTATGAGAAACCTTCCTTAATTGAGTTATTCTATGTGGAGAAAAAATTAGGAAAATTAATTATTTCATTCATCCAAGAAAGAACTGGATTTGAATCTGTATTAGACCCTGAAGATGAAAGACAAATTATTTATACAGTTCAGAGTAAGAAAGAAGGATTAAGAACTTTTGATGAATTTATAGGTGAAATCTATGCTGGTCTACATAAAATATTCAACGATGATGATATCATACCATCTAAGGAAACGTTCAATGAGTTAAGTCCTCGTAATAGAGTCGGTCTTCTAAGAGGCAAGATGACGGTCTATGACAATGATTTAGATATTCCTTTTAATAGGCAACAACGACTCTTTGATATTTTAGAGGATGATGTTTTGATTGATACGACGAATAATGATAATTTTATGAGATATTTCTTTGAAGGAGCGGAGGAGTTACCTGAAAAAAAACGTATCTTACTGAAGAGAATGTTAATGGGATTGACTTCTTATTATCCGATTGATCGTTCGTCAATTGTGGATATGCCGAGTGTGATTGCCCCCGAAATATTACCCGAAGGATTAGAACATCATAAGATAGTGCAACAACTGAATGTTGTTCAGTGTATGATGAGTCAGACCCAATTTGAGAAGTATTCTGAGATGTGGTCAAAAGAAAAGGCGATTGATGCTTTAGCGAGAATGAGAAATTATGATGAAGACTCACCCTTTCATTATCACATGAGAACAAGACAAACATGTAATATGGTTTATCATGATGATGATTTCAGAACAACAAAGAAAACAGATGATAATAAAGATGAAATTGAAGATATGAAAGCTAAATCGTTCCAATCAATTATGGATAAACAAAGTCTTGAGATAACTAAAGATTTGAAAAACTTATCTCCAAAGATGTTCGGTATCATGACAAATATCGGTAAATTTATGAAAGATGATAATTCTGTACCGACCGGTAAGATATTATTTTACAGTGATTTTAGGTCGGACGGTGGTTCCGAAGCATTTGAATTAGTCCTAAAGAGCAATGGATATACAAAGTTTGATCATAAAGATCCGCAGACAGAACCTGGCAAAAGATATACATTCATTACAGGTTCGGAAGGACAAGAAGAAAGAAGAATCAATAAAGATCATTTTAATAGTGAACAGAATAAGAGAGGTGAATATATTCAGATTATGATAATTTCTTCGGCAGGTGCCGAGGTTATTTCACTGACATGTGTAAGACAAGTTCATATTTTAGAACCTTTCTGGAATTATGTAAGAGTTGATCAGGTTCTAGGGAGGGCGATTCGCATGAAATCTCATTTGGATTTACCTAAAGAAGATAGAAATGTAGAACAATATCTATATCTCAGTGTGATTCCCAAGGGAATCACTATGGAAAGAGTTTATAAATCGTTAAAAAATGACCCGAATCAAACGTGGTTATTACCAGATTTTCCAGATGAATCTATTAAGAGTGAATTATCAAAATCCGAAAATAGAGAAACGAGAGAAATCATTGACAGCATTGTTAAGATTAATGTTGATTCGGGTGGCGAATCTGCCGATGATCATTTATTTGAAATTATGGAAAGAAAATACAAAGTATCTTTAGAGATTAATTCGGTAATCAAAGAATCATCGTTAGATTGTATCCAACATACAAGGGATGATCCCGAATTAAATGATAAATGTCTTCGGTTCTCAGATAAGTTGTCGGGTGAAATAGCATACTTTCCAGGGATATCAGCAAAAGTTTTAGAGAATATTGATGTTATTCAGTTGAAATCTAAATATCTATATCATATTAAGCCAAATGTATATGTTATATCGGCATCGAATGATGAAGGAAATAATATCTTTATTTACTATGAATATGCCTCTTCAGAGTCAGACAAATCAGATCCAGATATCAGATACATACGAGAGAACGGTAAGAGATTATGTGATGTTTATATAGATACCATGATGATTTTAAATTATGTATCTAAGGATCATCCATATAATAATAAACTTGGTAAAGAGTTTTCTGTTTATCAGGAGATTTATACCTTAAATGATAGTATTTTAGATGAATATATATCTGTTGAAAAGTTTCCTCCCTTAGAGAAAGTAATCTTAAGAGATTCATTAAAAGGATACAAGTTGAAATACAATGTGAATGATACTTTCTATTACATGGGGACTGATAGTATTTTACCTGATAAATGTATTCAGAGAATTTATCCTTATCAGATATATGAAGAAGATAATTATAAGATTGATAACATCAAAGCAAGAGTTATTTATAAAGGAGATTTATTTATAAGTGAATAACATATATGGCCGCCGCCGCCCCTGCAGTATTTGATGCTTGTGAAAAATGGCCAAAACTTTGTGCCTTTCTGGCGATGGGTGCTATGGGAGTATGGGTGCTATGGATGGTGGGTGTATTCTATTTTATTCCACGTGGTTTGATTAATATTGCTTGTTGGATGTGGGAGGGGGAGGGGGATGAAGCAATGGAATGGAAATGGATCAAATGGTGGGGTCCAAATTGGTCCTGGCCATCATGGTGGCCGGAGATCTTGAAAAAGCCTTTTCCATGGTTTGTGGATGACGTGACACAATGTAGTATAAAATGTGATAATTCATCTTATTGCAATAATCAAGGGGAAGCAGAGACTACAGATGATTTTTATCCAGATTGTAAATGCGCTTGTGATACCGGATATTCAGGACTCAAATGTGAAATATTACCGGTAACAGCACCATCACCGACACCATCACCGACACCAGCGACATCTGGAACACCGACACCAGCGACATCTGGACCAGCGACATCTGGACCAGCGACACCTGGACCAGTAACACCTCCTGGACCACCACCTGGACCACCACCTGTCATTTCCCCCGGATGTCTTCCGAATCCCAGTGCAGCATGTAAATTACTACCGTCTGCAACATACATGGGCGGCAAATTCCATGCCAATCCCGGTGTGACGGTAGCCGCTGCCACCGACCCGTGTGGATTCTATAACATGACTGCAACACAATGTAATAGTACTTGGTGGGAAGGAGACATCAGGGGCGATACACGCTCATTAGGGAAGGCTTGCAACTGGTCTGAGGGCAAGTGCGTATCAAAAGCCACTGAAGAGTGGCACCTGTCATCGCTCTGCCCGGTAGAATCTTGCTTTGCGTTCGGACCCGGCAGAGCGAACAGTCATGCGATTGGTGGATGGATGGAGAAGGGGATGACGGACGCGCGCAAGCAGACGCTGTGGGATGAATGCCAGCCGCGCCACGGCGGGCCACCTGAAAACAGCGTCTGCTGTGGTGATACCTGCCCAGACAGCGCAGCAGGAGGAGTTCCGGCACCTCCTGGACCATCACCCGATATAATGTAATAATAAAATCAGATATCCTATGCGTAAAATCCTTCAATCGTAATATTTTTATTCAGTTGTAAACATGAATAATTTAAATTGAAATCTATTTTTTCTTTGCTCGTTAAAAGATAGTTCTGAAGAACCTTCTTAACGAATAAACTTTTACCGATCTTATTATCAGATAATAATCCTAATTCTTCTCCTTCTATAATATCATGGTCATCTATTTGTAAACATAAGTAATCTTTCCCTTCATAAGAAATAGATTTTATCTGATTGATTGGATAAATATCAGATTCTTGTAAAGGATCTATCATCATATAATTTCTAATCCGTATCTTTAAAAATTCAGCACATTGAATTTTATCTTCAGTGATACATTCATAAGTATGATATTCATTATCATCTAACTTTTGTATATCCTTTAACTTAAATAACAGATTATCTGTATCATTGAATAGGATATTGATATTTGGATTACTGAATAATGAATTTTGTTCTTTGAGTAAAGTGATACTCTTAGGCTGAAATTCATTGAAATCTACCGATAACGAAAAGTGATATCTATTTTGGGAATCTAACTCCCTCTGACTTGATTCATTAAGTCTCTGACTTGATTCATTAAGTCTCTGACTTGATTCATTAAGTCTCTGACTTGATTCATTAAGTCTCTGACTTGAATACAAAGATATCTGATTCTGTATAGGTTTTTTAACCTGATTATGATGAGGTGGTGATGGTATTTCTGTAGAAACCGGTTTCAGAATAGGTTTTGATCGTAAGTCCATTAGGATTAAATTTCCGATTCTATCAATGATTTCTTTATTCAAAATAGATATTTCGTCTGCCGACATTGTCTCAAAAATTTCCGAATAATGTAATCTATATAAATCAATGTATTTAGATGAATGTGAAATATCTATATCGGTTTCATCCTGTATCACCTTTGCTAGCATTTCAAACATGTAGTTTTTATTTTTCTTAGAAAAATACATGTCATAGAGAGACATAATTAAAGATTACTAAAATTATAATTTTACTCTTTAAACAAATTTAAGCATAAATATCATCGTCCATTTCATCCCGACGATGAAATTCTTCTTGCGATGCCCTTCTCAAATTATAGTCTAATTCATCTTTCTTATCAGAATCATACCCACCTTCATTCTTTGTTACATTATCCATAAACTTTTCATAATCAAATACGGGACAACAATCTACAAATACATTTGTCGGCTGATATGTATTACAATCAATTATATCACATTTATCATGTTCATAAATACATTTATCAGCGGGTGATAGAGAGGGATTCGGCTTGGAGGGTGTCGGAGAATTCTCCACCCAATAACATTTAGACTTTTGAGATTCATCACATTCACCTTTTATTTTATCTTTTTCATCAGGGAGACACGATCGCGATTCATTACATTTTGTTTTGTCTTTTATGTCATTACATCCTGGTACCAGAGTAGCAGGCTGTGGTGATGGCTGCAGCGTTGCTACATCCGGACCACTACATAATATCAAATTGATGAATGCTGAGATAGTTATAAACAGCGGTATGAATACCATATATAAGTTTCCACTTACTAAATTATTGAGTTGGAGAGGTTGGTTCCTAGAGATAAGCCACATATAAATCATGAGGAAGATAGTTAAAACCAAAGGAATCGTTAGTGTCACCATATAAAAGGTTCTGTCTTTCATCCATGGCCTGGACCAAACGACAGGAATAACAAAGACTTCCAGGAACACCAAAACCCCCAACACGCCTCTCATAATATTGATGAGTTCATTGGGTGGGTTCTTTCCAGAAGAGAATGAATAAATGAAAAGCAAACAGATAGCATAATATAAGGTTATATTTGAACCTTCCAAAATTTTCAGAAACCAAAGCTGAAAAGCATGTGGGGCTTTATTTTGACAATCATTCGACAAGACAAAACCCCATGAAATGATAAAAGATAATATAAATAGGACAAAATAGTGTTTATTTTCCATTTGAATTTACATAGATAATTATTGGGGACTTAATGACCTTGTCGTGCTTGGAATACTGTTTGAACTATTTGGTCCATTTGAACCATTACCAGGCTGAGAAGGTAAGCCCCTTGCCATGCGATTACCTAATTCAACTTCATTAGATAAAGATGTACTAGTGCTGGTATTCATATTACTGGTAATACTGCTATTTTCACGACTATTATTAATTTGACTTACGGGCACATCAACATTGCCAGATCTCAATGGATGATCTATCGTCAAGATAGAATCGGATGGGAATGCTTCTTCAGCTTTGTAAAAATCATAATCAGGCATTAGTTCATAACTTTCATTTGCTTTCACGTCGAAAAATCGGCCACCACTAGTGACACCTGGATTTCTTCCTGGAAAGATTCCACCGATAATATCATCAACAGTCGGACAATTTGAATTTGCAGAGCAAGGAGGGCAATTAGGACATTTCTGATCGGTCGGACAAATACAATCGGGACATTCACCATCACTATCACACGTTAAACTCGGACAGGTGGGACAAGAAGGACACGATGGGATAGTCGGATGGTCGGGACATTTGGGATTGACCGGACAAGCAGGACATTCCATTTCTAACTCCGAAATTTCTTTCTTAAGTGCTTGTGTCTTCTGAGACATCATATAAATCATGGACCCAATAACAACTAATAGGAATAAAGAGAAGAATTGTAATAATTCACTATATTCGCGTGGATTATCAACAATGTAACCGAACATTTCTATATGTTAGTTTATAAATTTATTATTGGAGAATTACATTTTCACAAAATACTGATCTCTTAATGTAATCATTAATTTATCAGATAAAGGAATCCCTAAATATTCATTAAATGATAATCCTTCTAACATCTTTTTAATAAAATGAATCGCATACATCCCACACTGAGAATTCGCTTTCTGATAGGAAACATCATTGTAGAAATAAACCGGTTTGTGACCACATTTTGATCCTTGTCCCTGTATTTTTGTAATTAATTCATTCACTTCCTTTGAAGGTTTTCTACCGAAAGAATCAAAATAATAAATACCATAATTATCAGAATTATGCTTCCCTAAATCAACATACATTGAAATCCAATGCTCCCCATCCTTATTACTTGGGTCCGTATTAAATACGATACCTATTTTTGTCTCATCTTTATCCAGATGTTTCTTCATATTGAAATTACAGAGATTACTTACCGAACATTTTTTGAAATCCATTGGCACGGCGCCATAGAAATAAAAATTTTTATCAACTTCTTTATGTTGTTCCAGACAATCTTCAATCTCAAATGTTGATAACCATTCATTGTAATCCTTAATCCATTTTTTAGGCATGAGAGGCTTAAAACTATTCTTAAATTCGTCTTTATCTTTCCCTAACTCACTCATCAAAGACTTGATCGTTTGCCAGCATGCTTCAGAAGAACACTTAGATATCTTAGAAATTTCTTCACAGACATCGCCATGAATATCTTCAGGTGACCTATTTAAATCAATCACATTTAATTTTTTATTTTTTTTACTCATCTTATTGATTACCTTCGCCACCCTAATTACAATATCATCATCTAAGCAAGAACCCATAACATCGGATTCACCAGGAGAGCAATGATGTTCCTTAAACATTTTCTTTCTGGTTTTACTCTGGGCGCCACCGATATAGCCGACAGTGCCGTCCGAACCACCCATGAAGACGTCTTCTCCCCCTTGTAAATTATTCATCTATATTTTGTAATTAGAAATTTATTTAAAGTGAAACCATCTAGAAGTAAGTAGTGGTAATGGATATCTGTAAAGCACAAAATAAAATTAATGATTTACTTCAAGATATCTTTAATGAATATAATCGTATGAATGAAACTAAAATCCAATCTAAATGTGAAATAGATTTAGAGATGAGAACAATGATATCTACAATTCGGTCTTTGGAAGAGGTTACTGTAGAGAAAGACGGTGAAATTAGAGCACTAAAGAAAACTGTTCATGAATATGAAGTTATGATAAATGATTTACAAGAAAAACTCGTAGTAGCAGACGAAGAAGAAAAGGAAACAAATAAGTTTGATATGCTACGGATGCAGTCCAAAGAACTTGTATTGAAGGATAGAGAAATTGATAGACTGAATGGTCTATTAAATCATTTTAAAAACAAATCAAAAGAGGACAAGAAAATTGAGTCTGTATTGACCCAAGTTGAAGAGAAAGTTGAATCTGAAGAGGTTGTAGTTGAAGAGATTAACAATGATGAAGATAATCTTAGATTAGAAATCTCTACTGAGAATAGTAACAATGATAATTCATCTGTAAAAGAGGTAAAAGAGGTAAAAGAGCCCCCTATGAATGAATCTGAAGTTAAAGAAGAGGGTTATGTTATAAAGGCACCTCTTCAAAAGTTTCTTCTAGGAATCCCAGTTGAACAGCTTGAACAGTTGGCTAGTGATACTCATGAAATTTCACCTAGACCCGGGTCTGATTCTGATTCTGATCCTGATACTAACAATGAGGTAAAAGAACCTGACCCTGAACCTATTCAGGAAACGGTTACAGGAGATGATACAGAAGCTGAAGAAAGAGAAAAGGTGGAGAAAGTTAAGGCAGATACAGAGAAGATGCTGAAAGATAAAACCGAACTCGGCAAACTCCTTATTGTTACTTCAAAGAAAGTGAAATATTTTGTATATGAGAATGAAAATCCTCAGAAACTCTATGAATTCAATAAACATAAACACGCCCAGAAGGTAGTCGGGACAAGGACTAAGAATGACAAGGGTAAATATAAAGTTCAGTTACTTACTCCTTAGAATCCATTTCAAAATCATCCAGTGATAACTCAGGATCTGCAGTCAGCATCCTTTGTATATGATCAATCGGATAAGGTATCATTCTCTTTTCCACATAATCCGCGATGTAAAATACAGGGTGAAGACAATTAGATATTTTACAAGCATTAAAATGTTTCTGATTCATTTGATTTAAGACTTCACCATGATTTTCTCTTTCATATGAACGACATAGATCGCAATAGCCCACGATAACTTCATCTTGATTATTCATTTATTATAATATTACTTCCCCTCAAATGTTTAAATCTAATTATTTATCGTTTATATCAAATAATATTAATAATATTAATATAAATGGAGTCAAATATAAAATATATTGATATGTCAGATTTTCATGATCAGGTTGATCGTTTCTGTTCAGAAAATTCTGTAGATGTCTGTGATAATGGAATAATTATTAAAATGATACAAAAAGGATATTCCTTTGCTAATATATCTCCTTCAAAGAGAAAAGAGGCATTGGCCGAATTAAGGATTGTGGCTACAGATGGAAAACATGCCGAAAGTTTATCTATAATTAATAGTTTTTTAAAACGGTGCCCTTATTGTGAAAAAAGAGAGGAAGAGGAAGAAGAAGAATATAATATGGATCGATAATAATAAATTCTTTATTGATAAATTGATAAAATTGATAAAATTAATTTACTATTTAGAGTTATCTTCTTCTACGTCTAGTTCTAGATTTTTTCTTTTTAGATTTTTTCTTCTTAGATTTTCTTCTCTTAGATTTTCTTCTCTTAGATTTACGCCTTCCCCTTTGATAATGCTCTTGATCGTATTCCGCAAACCGGTCAGCAGCGTCGGGCACGCCTCCCCCGCCGCGGGAACAAACGCAGGACTCTTCAGAGTGGCCGCATTTCCCACATCGCGCGCCAGATGACGGATTGGGATTGGGATTGGGATTGGGTCTGCATTTTGGGCAACCCGCTTCTCCAGGCCGAGCGGACCCTTTATATGGGCAGTCTTTCATGAAATGCCCCTGCATGTTCTCGTGGAGGAATCTTCGTTCTTTGCTGGCGCGTAGTTCATCCTCTAGTTCATCATCTTCCCTCATTTATATATTACGAATATATTTTAATTTCATTTTAATTCCATTTCTTGTTCCTCGTCTAAACCTCCATCATCATCGTCTTCGTTATCATATTCTTCATTGTAATCATAACCAACTTCTTCTTCCACTACCTCCTGAATTAAATGAACATCTGATGTTCCGCCCTGTAGAACATCAAGTTCTAAATTTGCCGAAGAATAAATTTCACCTAATCTTTCTCTTCTTTCAGATTCAGTTTGCTGTGAATACTCGTCGCTTTTTACATAATCTGATGCCTGAATTGATAATACGGTGTTCCAAATCACCATATTTACTAGGATAATTACTTACTCCTTAGAAGACCAATATATTTTTCGGAGACTTCATCCTTGGTTGATGCATGTTTAAATGATCCTAAAAATCTCTTGGTATCGTTTGAATAGAGTTCAATTAGGAATGGATCTATATAATTTTTTCTACAGACTCCTACGGTGTTATTCAGCTTGAGAGCTGTTTTTTGTAAAGTCTCATTAATATTTTTCTTTCTTTTCGTATCATTTTCTGGAGTATCGCATTTTAGTATTTCAGTGATGAAACTTAAATTCGCTACCCATGTCCTAAAATTCTTACTACTGAAGTTTCCAAATTTCTTGAGATATTTATTCACATCAGTTGATTTCAGGGTGTACCATTTGGATCCCCTACGATAAGAAAAGATGGGTTCATCACTCTTGAATGTTCTTTTCTTAGTCCTAAGATTCCGACTGAGTCTCTTTGACCTAACTTTACCTGTATTTTGAACTCCTTTTTTACCTATAAAATCAACTGAAACGACTTCTCCATTGATTTTAATATGACGCGGTTCTAATGTAGTCGCTCCGAAAGAATTATTTTCATCGCGATATTTTTCGGAACCTATTCTTATCCCGCAATCAACAACTAAGAGTAAAGCCATCGCTATTTGTTTCTCCTTATTATCCCCTTCGGAATATAGGTCTCGTTTTACTTGATTCATTATCTTTTGATATGATTCACCGAAATCTATCATTTTCATGAATTTGGTTTTACTTTGCCTTTCAGTAAACTTCTTATTATAGATATACTGAGGTCTATCTTTTTCATCGTAACCAATCGCCAAGACTTTATCGTTTTTGTTTAGATTAATTTTAACATCATCATAAGCAGGTGGAACATAAAATCCTTCTACGCAGTTTTTGATGATTGATTTATCAATTTTAGAATTGTGCTTATCAAGATATTCATAAGTATATTTTCCGTTGCGTTTGGATTTTATTTTACGAACAATATATTCTTTCATCTACTAAAAGATTAGATTTAAAAATAATATATTATCATTCATAAATGTTATCATTGATTAAGAATATCTTTCTAGGAGCAGTCGCATTAAATAATTTGGATTTTATCAAGGATCATAATTCAGGGAATCATTCTTTCAATGTCTCAGAGAACCAATTTATCAATGTAACCTATGATAATGAATTTTCTATTCATGAGAATCATTATTTAGCGAATCATTTATTAACTTTCATTGATTTACCGATTACAGATAAATTATCAGTTGATTGGAGAGATGAACATAAAGTTTCATCGGTTAAAAATCAAGGTCAATGTGGTTCTTGCTGGGCCTTCTCCTCAGTTGGTGCTACAGAATCGGCATGGGCTATCAAGCATAACCAGTTATATAATCTTTCTGAACAAGAATTAGTTGATTGTTCGTCAGAAAATCATGGATGCAATGGAGGAGAAATGGATCTTGCATTTCAGTATATCATGAATCATAGTCTGTGCACTAATTTATCATATCCTTATATAGCGAATAATGATAACACATGTGCAATCAATCAGTGTGAACCAATCGTTCATATCAGTAATTATTCAGATGTTTATCCGAACAATGAAACATTACTAAGATATGCGGTTGCTCAACAACCTGTATCTGTTGCGATACAAGCTAATAAAAGATCCTTTCAAATGTATCAATCTGGTATTTATAATGATCCTGATTGCGGTTATGAATTAGATCATGGTGTCTTGGTAGTAGGATATGGTTATGATGAACAATCTGATATGAAATATTGGATCATAAAAAATTCATGGTCTTCATCATGGGGGGAAAACGGATACATAAGGATACTTAGAGATAGTAATGATACAAGAGGATTGTGTGGTATAGCAATGATGCCTAGTTATCCGATAATTTAATCATTAAGATCCATTAGAATATCCCGCCTTAATGAATATTTCTTTTCAATACTTCGTTTATCCTTGATAAATAAGAGTAATTTCTTTGCTTCTTCTTCAGAATTAAAATAATCCTGAAAGCATTCAGTTAGGAATTTATTTGTGAGTCCCTCATATGAATTATTAACTTGCGGTTTAATACTGGTATTCAGTGCCTGAATATTAAATGTTGGCAAATCTGATTTCTCCTTGTTCGGAACATCTAACTCAACAATAATTTCTTGTTCAAGTTGTTCTTTCATTTCTTTGAGCGGTTTCATTTTTTCTTTCATTTTATCATTGTATTCTTTGAGTTGATTATCACACTGAACCCACTGAACAATTTTTTGATCCATGTTTGATTTATCAAATATAATTATTATTGAAATCAAATTTATTTCTACTTAGGATATTCTTAAATCAAATTCAAGTTATGTGCTTAATGTGAATTTCTAATCAATCGTCAAATCAAAACTATCGGCGTCATGTATTTGACGACCCATAGTGTCAGACTGATAATGTTCAACTAATTTAGCAATCTTACCTTCTGGATCTATGCTAAAGTTAGCGCCCTCTTTCCCATCTTCATCCTGACCTAGATTATAATCTGCTAGTAATGCTAAGAAAATGTGCTTACCAACAAACTTTCCTCCACGGATAATATAACCTTCATCTATTTCTTCGCTTCCGATCGCAACCATTAAATTAGATAATTGTTTAATTAAATCATCTTTGGTCTCACCCTCACCGTACCACTTTGTCACAAATTTGTTCATAACAGCTGTATAATGATCATCCGCATCTGCTGTCATAGCTAGATCTGGCCGGGCCAGCGGGCGGAGCGCCGCTTGTGCTGCCAGGGCGCGGTCCAGCATTCCCTTCTCCGCAGCAGACCCACCATATTTATTAAGGATTTGTTTTCGTATTTGTCTACTCCTTCTATTTCTTCTATTTCTTCTAACTCTTTGACTGCGTCTATTACTTTTCTTAACACTTCTCTTAACATTTATCTTATTTCTCCTAGTTCCCTTAGTTCTCTTAACACTTCTCTTCTGAATTCTTCGTTGACTTCTTTGACTTCGTTGACTTCGTTGTCTCCTTAGACTTCTTTGAACATTTCTTCTAGCAGTTCTGGATCTTCTCATTTTTTATATATTCATTTAGATTTTTTTTTTTGATGAATTATTGGGAGTCTTTCCGACTGGCGGGGCGGAGGGCTCTGAACCCGAACCTGACACTAACACTGACCAAAATATCATAGATCATATATTAGGAAAGATTGAGGTATTAAATTTTGAACTTGGAATCCAGATGCGATCCGGTAAAAACATGGACGGCTTCTGGGATCTAACAAGGCGAGATTAAAAGTAACAAATCTTGAGATTCAAACACAAGATAACAAACACTGATATCACTATAAATGCCGTTATCATGCTAACACCGATGAAATAAGGATACAATTGTTCTAAGACTTTATCAACGATAGGTTTGATGATATCATTATTAATTGTATCTATATGTTCTTCTTTTCTTAATTCTATTTTCATTGAATCTAATAACTTTGTTGTTATCGTCTCAAAAGACATCTTAAATGATACAATAATGTTTATCGTAGTTTTAAACTTAAATAAATTTGATTTTTCCATTTAAAATCAAATCAAGAAAGCATATTATACTATGGGAATCAAAGGTCTCACTGGTTTAATCAAGAAAACATCACCTGATTCAATTCAGCATATTGGACTATATACGATGAAAGAGAAGAGGGTGGCGATTGATACAAGTATTTTCCTTTATAAGAGTTTAATAAATGTTAGATCAAAAGGTGATTATTTACGGAACAAAGATGGAAAAGTAGTTAGTCATATTCAGGGTTTGTATTATAAAACGAATCAACTCTTATCTTTCGGTATTACTCCAATCTATATCTTTGATGGGAAACCACCTCCAGAAAAGAGTCAAACTATCAAGGAACGAGTTAAGAAAGCAGATGAATGTAAAGCTAAAATGGATGCAACGACCGATAAGAAGGAAAAACAAAATTTAGAGAAAGGAACTATCAGAATTAAGAAAGAATATATTGATGATCTGAAACGATTATTTGATTCTATGGGCGTATCCTATATTCATCCTGATGGGGAAGCAGAGGCATATGCTTCAGAATTATGTAAGATAGGTTTTGTTGATGCAGTCATGACTGAAGATATGGATACTTTATCATATGGATGTCCTCAGCTAGTAAGAGGTTGTATTGATAAGAGTATTAAGAGACCCGAAGTAATTACTACATTTAACTTTGAGAAGATCCTAGAAGACTTTCAAATGACTCATGATGAATTTATTGATATGTGTATCCTCTGTGGATGTGATTATTGTCCCACGATACCTAAAGTAGGTCCAGTGAGAGCAATGAAATTTATTCAGAAGTATAAGACAATTGAGAATTACCTTGACAAAGAAAAGGTTGAAAATGAAGAATTTAAAAGTAAATATGAAGCATCACGTGGTTTATTCAAGATATTCAAAGATAAGATTGATTTAGAAAATCTACCGATTCATACATCAGAATATGATTCAGAAAAGATCTATCAGTATTTAGTTCATGAATGTTCAATGAATGAAAAACGTATTCAGAATTCAATGAAAAAATTATGATATCTATATATATATATTAGATGAAGATATGTCAATTACTAATAATAGCGGCGATTGTTTTGATTGCCCTTAAACAAAAAAATGGGTTACGGGATACGCTCTTGCTTTTAGCATTCTTTTTTTCATTTTGTTTAATAAATAAGGAAGGCTTATCAGAGGAAGATGATGATGATGATTCAGAAATACCTGAGGTTATTATTAGTATTCCTCCATCAGCCTCCCCCCGCCCTGCCACATCTGGATCTCCAGACGATTCTGGGAGCCGGAAGACATTAAGTTTCTCTGGCTCGCCTTCTGTTACGTGGACATATACAGGACCATTGGGAGATGATGGTACAACTATGACTGTAAAAAAACAGTCGCGGACGCCAGGACTGAGTTGTAGTCATTTAGTTCCCGAGTGCTTTAGCTCCAAAGTGCCTGGGCGGGTTTGGTGGGGGATCGTCGTCGTCTTTTTTCTTTCGGTTGTGATAATTATCTTCGCGATACGCCTGGACCGCAATTACGCAGGAGCTAAATTACACGTTGCTGCTCGCTACGACATGAATACGTCTTTCGCAGTGCGCGATGTGGGTGGATTTCGTGGCGCAGATGCGCGTGACTGGGGCAAACTCTCACCAACTGGGGGAATGGCGAGGAGGTTGGTAGTCGGGGTTTTTATCATTATTTGTATCATTTGTGCCGGTTTGTTTGTTTACTCGTGGACTTTGTCTGAAGATGCCAATGGTTGTATCAAGGATACGTGGCTCAACCGCTTCCTCACTGGGAACCTAATAATGGAACATGAAGAAAGGACTCCTGGGACAGTCCGGTTACGCGATCAACCGACACCCACCCCTACACCATCACCTACACCATCACCTACACCATCACCTACACCATCACCTACTCCGACACCATCGGGTAATGGAAAATCTTGCGAAGATTGTATAAATGAGGCTGCGGAGACTGGTTGGCAAAACTTGTGTCTAATGGATGAAAAAATATGCAGTGCGAACATCCAACTATTATGTATTGAAGATGACCCAAGTTCGCCGATGAAATGGTGTGGTGAATCTCCTCCCACACAAAATGTGGGTGGTGTATATAGCGGCGAAGATGAACCACAAAATATAGATGATGTATTTATATGTTGTGATAACTCTGACTCCTGTGCCTGTTCAGACATTAATAATTATGCCGAGCAGTGCAGGAATTTATCATTGAATGGAGATGATGGGTACAATGATAGCTGGAATAAAACCGGAAAACTCAATGTCGGTGGAGATAAATTTAGTCCGGAAGAGACAGCAGAGAAGAGTTATCTGGAAAAATGTTGTGCTCCCGTTGCTAAATGCACCGAAGCTTCTTTTTCGTGTGCTCCGGGAAGCATACCAAAAGAAGAAGCTACATGTTCTTATTCCCCCTGTTCACAAGCGGACTTTCAATCTTTCACTCCTTCGCCATCCCCTCCCACATCCACCCCATGTTGTAATGTTGATTAAATTATTATTTTTTTATTTTTCATAGTATATAATGAATATGATCCGAATTTTATTGATTGCTGGTTTAGTTTATTTTGCTCTTCAGCAGAAACAAGAATCAACTCGTAATATGATATTAATTGTTACCGGTTTGCTTGCTGTTTGTATGATGAGTCGGGAAGGATTTACCTTAACAAGTGCCTCTGGCGGCACAGGAATGTCGGCTTGGGGTGGGGCGTCCCCCCAATCAGGCAATACAATTACCTCCACCGATGGTAGCACGGTCTTCACTTTTGCTTTGCCAGCAGATGGCGAATTGGATCTGGATGGTTCCACTCCGGACATCACTGACAAGGTTACTTGTACAGTGGACGATGGCGGGGGTGCTGCTGGAGGTATTGCCTCATTGAAGGTGAATTTTGCCACCTTACCCGCCGTGACCATTGCCTCGGATATCACTGCTTACCTTGACTGCACCGTGGCTGATCCACCACCAGACACACCATCGCCATGCCCATCAACCATCTGCCCACCACCTCCACCTCCATCCTGTCCCCCCGCGTCTTCTACAACGTGTGATGGGTTGCAAAAGTTCTCCTTGGATTTGGATTGTTCGGTCTGCGCGACCAACACATACGAAAAACAAGTTGACCCAACGTCCAGATCCGGATGCTGCGACCCTGGCTCGTGGTTGGACTGGTTCACTACCGGATGCTCGCCTTCGCCATCATAATTTAATTTGTATATTGTTTTTTTATATTCTTTATTATATATAATGAATCTTGTCAGAGTTTTATTGATCATAGGTTTAGTTTATTTTGCGATGAAACAGAAGAAAGATGAATTGCGTAACATGATATTAATTATTACTGGATTCCTTGCGGTTTGTATGATGAATAAAGAAGGGACAGGGGCCCCGGGATCTATGGATCCGACTGAGGTGGTGGCCATGGCTACCACCTCAGGTGGTCTGGATCTATCTACGCGCGGTGTAATCAAACATATCCCCCTTGATAGATACAGGAGCATCATGGGAAGTGAATCTAAATTTACGTTCGCATCTGGACCTAAACTAACAATCACACCCGAAGGCGCCACAGGTCTTAATAAAATACAAATTTCCTCAGCAGATCCGGGCGACGACATACCAACCGATGGGATAACATGTGAAAATACTCAGGCACGCGCCCAGGGAAGAGTATTGTGGAGAAAAGGTAGGTCTCCGCAGAAGAATTGTGAGACCTTTCCCCCCCCAGGCTCATGTACTTCCGCGCAGAACCTTGAGCAACTCAAGCCTTACAGAAATCCACCGACAGCCGGTGGTCAGCAACCGCGCGACCATATAGACGACCTACTTATGTGCTGCGATTCTAAGACCTGTCCATGTCCTATCATTACACATAAAGGTCTTGATTCAGTTGATATTTGTTTATCTCGGACGGGATATACTTCACCCGATTCCTCATCTTTGAATAGATATGATCCGAGCGATGATAATGATAATGATTTTTATGAACAATGCTGTATATCCAACTCTCCACCGACACCACCGACACCACCGACACCACCGACACCACCTGGACCGACACCACCGACACCGACACCGACACCGGCACCCGCTTGCCAGCCTACTAAAATTTCGGATTTTTTGTTGGATCGTCTATTTGACGCACTCATCATCTTCATTGTCTTCCTCTTCTTTAGGATTTTGGCGGCTGCAGGACCGCCGGAGTCCCTCCCTAAGAAAAACGATACAAATATATTGTTTGGGGCGCTTGTCGTCCTCGTAATAGATATCCTTGTTTATGGGGTGTGGGTCAAGGTAGTTGATTGTAAGACAGATGAACCCGGAACCGCTCGTGGTGGCTTAACTGGGTTGTTACAGTCGTGGGGGCTTTCAGAGATCCTCGCCCAGATACTTGCTTGGTCATTCTTTGTGGTGGTGTTCGCGTTAATGGCTTACTCACACAAGAAACAGAGATCACCGCGTACTTATCGCGCTTTTTCGCCGTCGGACTCACAGCGATCGTCACGTGGATCGGCGGCTGCGCTGAATGCGCAGTGGGGAGGACCTAGAGAGAGTGGCGCGGTGCGGTAGCAAACAGCGAGGGTGACGCGCTGAGGATTCTGGTGATCGTCGTCGGCGAGGTTGATGGTTCGTGGTTCGAAATAACTATGAAATTTAATTTAAAGATTTAGTTACAAGGTTAATTATAGCGAATGAACATTTACAACGGAAATCTTGATGAAATTTCTACTGAGCAAGTGATTGTTACCGATAGAGATATTTATCGTAAAGTAGGTAATATTAACGAATCATATGATCTTTACATGTTATCTAAACTTAATAATAAGTTTGTATGGGAAAAAATGTATGATAATAAAGATTTAAATGGTTCCCAAATAGAAAATATAGACAGATTATCTTATACAATTGAGAATACAGTTCTTAAAGATGATGAAAAATACACATTCCTGACTATTTATAAAGTTGATGAGAAAAATACTCTCACTCATACAGCAACATTTGATGGTTCTTATGATATAACACTCTATTGGAAAAACTTATCATCTGAACTGAATATTCGGTTAATTAACAAATATGTCACATCAAAGGGCTTGAAAGATATCCCAACTCATATTGATCTGATAAAAGAATGCTCTTACCCTTCTGATTATCCAGACCCCTCATTTTCTTTGGACCCTTATGATATCATTGATGATTTTGAACCCTTACAGGGATGGAATAACCCGATTCAAGTAAATGATTGGACCAATGTGGAATCACATGTTCGGACCAATGTGGAATCACATGTTCGGACCAATGTGGAATCACATGTTCCGGTCAATATGGAATTTCAAAAGAATAATGATAAAGAAGAGAGTCTTTCTGAATCAGATTTAGAAGAGAAATATGAGGAAGAAAGGATTGATCCCTTTGATGGAATGTGGTATACTGAATCAGACTTCATTGATTATTATGGCGGTAGAACCGAATGGGACCATCAGCATCCTAAGAAAATTTTACTGAGAGAAGAGTATTACAAATTTACGAATATTCATTCAAATTTGGAGATTAATAAATTTATATTCTTATTTAAGAAATATGAAAAGACGTTTCAGTAAAGACATGTTAGGAGATGATTCAATCAGTGAATATTTTCATGAGATTAAATCTAAAAAAAGTTATCTTAAAAAACCCAAATTATATCTTTACCGATGGATCCATGATGGTGATAAATTCATTTATAATGTCCATCCACCGCCAACAAATACTTTATTCCCCAAATCTTTGGGTAATGAAGATCCATGACACGTTAAAATAAAATCAATCAATTTCTTCTTTGACCAACTACTTTCACAATATTTATATGTACCAGGTTCGCGACCTATCATTTCATTAAGCATTTCTCTTAATTCATCTTCAGTCATCTTATTTATTTCAGTATCTGACCGATACTTATAATCGGTCTTAGTATTCACCTTCATCTTTTTACCCTGACATTGCAAAGCAATCGTAACTAATTCACTCTTAGTCAGATTCTTAATATCACCATAATCATATGAACTTTTATCTCGTCCAGCAATTAGCTGAACAATTTTCTTCAGTTCCCCCTTACCTCCCTTAGAATTTTCCAAACCATGTCTCGTAAATTCATCATCTTTAGACTTATCATCTTTCTTAGATGGTTTTCTATCATCAGATTGAATTACTTCGGGTTTCTTCATCTTATCATGATATTTCTGTGCCTTCTCATCCATATCTATAATTTTTCCATCTTTGACCTTCACTTTACCAACAGGATCTAAATATGAATCAAAAAGAGTATCATCTTTAAAAAAATACTCAACTCCATCATGGTCTATTTCAATGAATTCATCTTCTTCATCTTCAGATAATTCATCTTCTTCCTCGTCATCATCTTCATCTTCGTCATCATCGTCATCATCGTCATCATCATCATCATCATCATCTTCATCATCGTCATCTTTCTTAACCTTAACCTTTTCCTTAACCTTTACTTCTTCATCAGGGTCCTCTTCTACTTCTTGTTCTTCTACCTCTGGTTCGGGTTCAAAAAAAGTTCTCTTTTTATTCCATCCTTCCATTCCATCTTTCCATTCGAGAGTGTTATTGAATCCACATTCATAAAAAAAGTCAATTAAATGTTCTGAGGCATCGCATTTTGAGTGAGCACAATAAGTTATTATCGGAACATCTTTGATATCAAGTTTCTTAGATTTAACTAAATCATTTAGTTTAGGATATTCTTTTAAGGATGATCTTAAAAATTTCATGATTTGTCTTTCTTTACTCTTACTCGTTAATTTCTTAAGAGATTGAGTCGGTAAATTAACCGAATTCGGTATTTTTTCTTTCTCATAATATTCTCTGGGTAATGCGTTAATGAGTAAGCAATCTTTCTCCTTCACTTTCTCATCTAAATATGCGATAGGTATGGTGCAAATCACTCTGATTGATTTTAAAGGTAACCATGTTTGATCATCATCTTCAACTAGATAGTGAACATGACGACAATATGTTTTCTTTTCATCTTTGTAGGGTTGGGGCTGATTAAACTTCAAAACTACTTCGCCTTTTGAATTACATTTCTTAAGACCATGATTTTCATAATCACCATAGGCAGATTCTGGCGGTAAAATTACATGAGTATCTTCTTGGACACTCGTAGCCCAATAAAAAACCCATTTATCTTTCGTATCCTTTAACGTCAATTTAACAGATAAAGCATTCTCATCTAATTCAGGTTCTTTTTCTTTTAAATCTTCGTTCTTAAGACTGTAATTTTCATCACATGAAACCATTTTTGGATAAGGAGAATAATTTTCCCTCTTCTTAGACCAGTATGGAATTTCTTCTGTTAATTCATTCGCAAATCTACAAAAATTACAATCTTTCAAGGTTTTATCTTCGCTCATTATTGAATAGGATAGATATTAATTTAAAACGTTTTTTCCGAAACTTTCATCAGCATACGTAAATCATTTACAATTTCATCAATTTGGTCAAGGATAAAACCGGTCGCCCCGAGAATCTTAGACACTTCATCACCCTTCGCAAGCTTATGATTCGGATCTAATGAAACGATAAATAAAATCTTATCTTCCAGAGGATGAGGTTTCTTATAACCACAGAGATTTACAAGAGTTTCATCTGTAACAGAACGTCTCATCACATGACTCTGAATAAGGTTACCTAAAGTATGTGATTCACCCTCAACTTCGTAATGATAAATATATTCTTTTTTCTGTTCTACCGAAACCCGAGATGAACCATCCTTCAATAACTCAATAAATTCCAACTTAAGATTTTCACATTGCTTAATCAACAGATCAACACTCTTCTTAAAAAGAGTTTCAGAATCATAATAATGATTTGATTTTATCGCAAAATGATACCGATTCGGTTCTCCATAAGTATCCCTATGAAAATATCTTTCTGACTCAGCTAATCTGAACTTACGTTCATATGTTTCTTTATCATCTTTTTCAATACCCTCAACCTGAAGTCTTTCCTTAAGAACACTTGTAACCAGTTTTTCATCTATCTCAAATGAATAAGTCGCCTGAGAAACACCCTGAAACTTCGCATCCTGATGACCATATCCAACTGTTGGCGATCCATAAAACTGAATTTCTTGATAAGTATCTTCAGTATTCGTTGATTTCAATTCAGTTATCATGCAATAATGAGTATTTCCTCGGAACTTATACGGTCTGAAAATCTTATCTTTTTCCTTCTGTGAGAAAGGTTTCCCTAAATCATAATTTTCAGGATTAGTTTCGCTTAATTGCTCCACAATTATCCTTTCATCTTCAGGAGACATATCATATGAATCATCATAATAATGATCAAGTCTTTCTTGGAATCCTGATTTAAGAGGATAAATTTCAACATCGTTTGATGTAATGAACTTAAATGGCTCAACTGAATCATGTTTCACCTTACACTCAAATAAATGATTCCTCATGTAATTTTCAGGATTGAGATAGAGAGGTATCAGAGCAATACGATGTGCCAGCATCTCATTATGTAATGAAGAATTATTTGTAGTCATTGTTAAATCATTGTTTTCACCATCCGGATTTAGGACAAATCCTACTGTAGGGATATCAGTCAGTAAAACACGTCTTAGGGCATTCGCCAAAGATTTATCAAATCCATATTCATCATCACCAGATAGGATAAATCTTAATTCACCATTGACAGATTCAACATTTGAGATTGAAGGCTTGAATACTTTCATTTCATCGCTCATTTTATATGTATTTACTTTATTTAATTTTTAAATAATCAAATTTATCTAAAAATATAATGAGAAAAAGCATTATATATTTTTAGATAAATATATAATGAGAAAAAGCATTAGAATTACATGGGAATTAAGGAGAAGTATGATCGCTTAATGGATTGATTAAACTTAATAAAACAAATATATCACCCATCCCTCCTTTAAGGTCCTCTGGTGAAGTATTCATTCTCTCATTGCATTTTTGTTGTACTTCTTCAATATCATGTTTATTTGGGTCATATTCTCGCGCATTGTGAAGGACACCGATAATTAAATTACCACTTTCGGTTTTTACTCCATTCACAGTCTCATTATTAAAACACTCAAATGATGTAATTTCATTGGGTATTTCTTCTTCTTTGAGACACGGATCACCAATGACTAAAACGTGATAGTCTAGAATACCATCTGTTAATTCTACTTGATGATTTTCTAAACGAACATATCTCATTATATCACATAAACAAGGCCAACAACAACGATAATAATCTCCAATATATTCTTTATTATCGGTACCTTTCACAACTATCTTATCTTTATTATTTTCATGAGGTTTTATCGGAGAACCACTAACAGCACAATAAACTTTATGATGAGATAAATATTCTTCTTTCGTTAATTCATTGCTTCTATTATGAATATGATGAAAAAACTGGACACCTCCTGCATTTCTATTTCTATCTTTAAAGATAAGATTAAAATCATTCATAAGAGTTTCATATGTTATCATTAATTCATCTAAATCATCTAAATCATCTAAATCATCTAAATCATCTAAATCATCTAAATCATCATTAATTGTAAATGATTCAAAACAATAGAAAGATAAAAATAATGCGATACATATTACACAAGATAATAATAGATATTCCATTATAATTTATACTATAATTTATACTATAATATAATATATATTATAATATACTATAATGAGTAAAGTAATTTCAATTATTGGAAGAGGTAAAATAGAATTTAGCAAAGAGAAAGATAAAGATAAGATGGATAAGAAATACCCAGACGTTGAATTTGATAAAATGAATTCTTTAACCTTTACGACAACTTATAAAGGGAACGAAATGTTTGATTTGAAAATCAAGGTTGGATCCGCAGAAATACCCTGTTCATTTAAGAAATTTGCGTGGCCCTGGAAATATGGATCAATACTTGCTCTAGAACCTCATTTTGAAGACTTAAAAAAAAAAGCAGATATTAGAATATCAGGTGGAATTCAAGGGAAACTATTCAAGTTTTTCAGATATGACTATGAGAAGATGCTAAAAGATAATCCTCAAAGACAAAAAAGTATTAAATTAAAAGCAAAAGCAAATAATCTAACGAATAAACAAAAGAAAGCAATTAATGCCCATCTTATCCAAAAATACAGCTATAAAAAATGGGCAGAATCTCTTAGCGATAAAGCAGACCCTGAATTATTAAAAGAATACAATAAAATACTGAAGAATCCAGATTTTTTAGAAAAGATAAAAAAGACCAAGAAGAAAGGAGGAGGCAAAACCATCAGAGTGAAACCTGAAGAATTTAAGAAGATGATTTCTGAAATGGAGGGTTCAGCCATGAAAGATAATCAAAAATGTAATACCTCATGCTATAAAATCAAGACGAATCACGCTAAAGATAAAAAGAAACTTCAGTTAAAGCGTAAATGTCATCAAGGTTGTGAGAAGAAAAGAATGAAAACAGTCAAATCATTTCATAAAAAGTATCCTAAAGAATTCAAAGGATTCGTCAAAAGTTTAGGCGGAGGTAAGAAAAGAACCGTTAGGAAGAAACCTAATGCTGACTCAGTCTATTTTGAGTTTGATAGGTTCTTGGGAAAGGGTAAGTTTTGGCGAATTACTAAAAATGGTTCTAAAATAACAACTCATTATGGTAAAATAGGAACCTTGGGTCAAATGACTACAAAAGATTACGGTTCAAAAGTAGATCAAACATTTGATTCATTACTCAAATCTAAAAAGAATAAGGGATATGTTGAAAAAGAATATTATGGTCATGTATCAGAATCTAATCCTAAACCGCCAACCAAAGTAGAGAGAGAATATTTAAGAATATGTAAGAAAGATGAGAAGAGTAAAGTATTAAATCCTAATGCTATTAGCCAAGATTGTGAAGCGATGCTTGATCAGGGTGAAAGTGAATTAAAATGGTTTACTGAATGGCATAAGGATGCCCTAAAGAAAGGAGAATATGATTGGTCAAAGTATAATGAACATAGTAAATCTAAAAGAAAGAAGAAATAATTAATCTAAATTATAGTATAATGCGGAGGCAGAGGTCTAAAAGACATCGTTATATTTCAGAAGGTACTCTGAAATCTCTTCAAAAACTATCATATCATGATTTAAAAAATCTTAGTTCGGAAGAGTTACAAAAATATAAACGGAGAGTTGGTATTATTGAACAAGAGCAGGCACCAGAACCATATACAGATGAAGATTTAATTAGAATGTTACGGAAATATACATCAGATAAGAAAGGAATCAATAAAACCAAACAGTTGACTTGGAGAGCACGACAGATTAAATCTGCAGATGAAAAGATTAAACGACGATTACTTAGTAAGAATCAAAAAGGAGGTAAGAAATCTAAGGAGTGGTCTCCAAAACCAGGGTGGAAATTATCGCCCCAAATGTTAAAATGTCTAAGCGAACCATGGTCAGGTTCTGTTCCTAAGAAAAATACAAAAAATAAAATGTATGATTGTCCTATGTTTGAAGATAGATCAAAATCTTTTGTTTTAAATGGTCCTAATAAAGCGCCAAAAATAGAACGTGATCATTATCTCTTATGTTACAAAGGGATGTATA